>JRYF01000466.1_pt1 | contig 28725 bp, 18 predicted proteins | sample 235331 | NCBI WGS metagenome assembly JRYF01 (sample SAMN03074217, study PRJNA261475) | activated sludge metagenome | biome: Wastewater Treatment Plant; feature: Wastewater; material: Activated sludge; isolation source: activated biomass of a wastewater treatment plant treating hydrocarbon... ...
CGTGCACCACTTCGACCCCACGCCGCCGGGGACCTACGGCTTCGGTGAGGGCCACTTGCGCTTCACCATCACCCCCGTCCCCGAACCGGCCACGCTGGCGCTGTTGGTACTGTCAATCTCGATCTTCAGACCCCGCCCCGGGATCATGTTGCGTCACACGGCGTAAACGCCGTGGCTCTTCGACGCCGGCGCTCCTGCTCGCCGCTCCGCAATTCGTAAATTGAAACACGTCATTCGTACTTCCCCGGCGCGCACAGCGAGCAAGACCTCTTCCGTATGCGACCAACTGCGCAACCGCGATTCCCGATCGTCCGACAACGGACAACCGGCTCCGAGTTTTTCCGGATTTTTCAGTACTTTTCAGGAGCGCGCCGCGCTTTTTCAGCCCCGAGCGGAGCTTCACCTGAGATTCCCCACGATTCATGGATACCCAGATAAGGGAGTAAATTACTCCCGAGAGGTTGGCCATGATTCAGGAAACTGGCTGACTCGATTCCGCACTATCGCTGGTTCTGCAAATAGGCCTCGATGAATGCTTGCAGGTCGGCCGCATTCGTCCGGCCATCATGATTGAGATCTGCGAGGGCTCGGCGGAGGGGGGAGTTATCTCCGCCGAGCAGCAGATCGACCAGCATCACGGCATCGTCCTGATCGACCATCTCGTCGCAGTTCAGGTCTCCGACGACGAACGCCTGAAGAGCCGGTTCGTCCGTGACCATCGGAATGGGCGGGCCTTTCTCCGTTTGCAGCCAGAGGTCGTACAGGATGTCGCCCCACTGATCGGTGTAGTTACCGTCGCGCAGCGCCTCGATGTAATGTCGGGTAACCGTCTGATAGTTCACCGTGACCTCGGCGCGCACGGCTCCGTCAGGTACACCAAAGTACGCATCGTCCCAGTATTGCCCGTCGGCATAGATTGTGCCGACGACCGGCGCGCCGGCCGCTTCATACGCGGCATTGTTGAAACCGCGCGGCGGGATTCGCGTATCCTTCACGATGATGTCCGCGAGACTCATGTGCGTCGTCTCGCCGGGCGGATACCCCGTAAGCGCAGCCGCCACATCGCTCAGACCGATCTTCATCTCATAGATCGGTGTCGACTCCTCGTCGAGGTGGGCTTCGTCAAAGTCATAGTGCCCATACTCGCCCACCAGCGTATCCGTCGCATCGAAGAACTTCACGTTCAGCCACACGCGTCGACCTTCAATGTGACCGGTCGGCAGCTTGTGACCCGTCTCGTTGATCACGCGCACCCGAAGTGCGCCGCATTGCTGCTCGACTTCCAGTGAAGCGGCTCGCTCGAGCATGTCGACGGCCTTGGCCCGGCCCGCGGCGATCGCAAGCTGATCCACATTTCCATCATCCTCGTAGTGCAGGGCAATGATATCCAGCACCCAGGCCGACGCACCTGCAAAGTCATGTACCGCGAGGTCCGCGCGCGGCGGCGTGAAGTAACAGGCCTGTGCCTCTGCCCGAGGCATGTGGCAATCCTGACAGGTACTGACCGTGGTGACACCCAGACCACCGAATCGACCGCCCATGTCCACACCGCCGGCGGCAAAGGCACTGAGCTTCCACTCGGTGTACGTCCGCTCAAGTGGAAACTGGGCGTGAGGATCTTCAGTCGGCGTTCGCTGATTGATGCTGTTGTACTGGTAGGTGCCGTCTTGCATACGGGTAATGGCTACGTTGCCGACGTCATGGCAGGTTCCGCAGAACTCGCCCGTCTTGAAGAACTGCGAGGGAATGACGCTGTGGGCAATGGCCGCATCGTTGCGCGGCCCGCGTCGATTGCCCTGAGGATCGAGAACAAACATCGCATTCGCATAGTGCTGCGGCACATCGGTGAGGGCATTCAGGATGGCCTGATCAGCAGGTGGACTGATGCCCGGCTGATAGTTCGGGTCCACCATGGAGTGACAGAAATGACAGGAGACGCCATCGAGGTCTTTGGCGTTCAACGTGCTGCCGTCCGGCTGGTAGGCGTTCCCGGTGACGAATGACATGGGCACGTGACATCGCAGGCAGAAGTATCCGACGTTGCCGACGTCCTGATTGGCTGTCGCAAGCTGCGCGTAGAAGAGCGGATCGCGGCCGGCGTTGCCCATGAGACTGCCCTTCCACGTGAAATACGGCTCCGTCTCCTCATCCATGTAACCATGGCACAGGGCACAGTTGCTGGAGAGCAGGAAATGCGACGGCGAAGCGTCTCCGATCTGGGTGCCGGAGAGATGAAAGTCCTCAAACGTCATGTCAACGACGGCCCCCAGGATCAGTACGAGAGCAGGCAAGAGCAGAAGCATCGAGGAGCGGCGGCCGACGGTGGAAAGCAGCGACATGAGCAGGCCTCCAATAAATATAACTTGATCTGTATATCAGTTTATCGGCAAGCTTGGCTGCCTGTCAAGCGCCGAAGGCGGGTGATCTTTCCCCGCTCGGCCACCGGCCGGATTGCTCAACGATAGACGGATTGAAACCGTCGATGATCGCGGACCTTAACGACGGATGGCATCTACGTACTTTGCGTAAGACACATCCAGCCGAACGGCTTCGCGGAAGTGACGCTCAGCTTCCGAAGCCCGGCCACAAGCGGCCAGCAAGCGACCAAGATTGAAATGCGGCTGCGCTGAGTCCGGCAGAAGCTCGACCGCGCGACGAAGCCGGGCTATTCCCGCATCCACGCGACCCTGCTGCGCGAGAAGCAAACCCAGATTGTTCAGGGTATCCACGTCGTCGGGCTTGAGTCGAAGTGCAGCTTCGTAAGCTGCTGCGGCCTCCTCGGCTGCCCCCATTGCGCTGAGGATGACCGCGTAATTGTAATGATACTCAGCCGTGTCGGGTGACCACCGCGTCGCCTCGCGAAAGCGATTGAGTGCACCCTGCATATCTCCCCGACTGGCGCATGCCTGTCCAATCAGATAATGCATCGAGGCCAGATGCTTCTGTACCGATGAATCGCCCGGGAAGGCCTGCCAGGCACGTCTCAGGTGAGCTTCCGCATCCGCCGGTCGATTCGTCCAGAGATACAGGGGGCCCAATCGCATTGAAAGCTCCGCAGGCCGATAGAAACCCCAGCGATGGCACTGCTCCAGATGGACGAGCGCCGGCGCTGCGAGATGCGAAGCCTTCTCATATTCACCCTGCGCCGCCGCCCGACATGCGAGTTCATAGTCCCTGAGTCCGCGGCGCTCGTGATAGCGGATAAATCCGCTGTGGATCGTCAACAGAGCAAGCGCGAGGGTTAACAGGCAAAATACCCAGCCGTGGCGCGTGAGTCGGTCGCCGATCTTAAGTTGCAGATGACTCGCCTTGACGTGGGATTTATGAAACAAGCGAACCGCAAGCACACCGATGTATCCAAGCAGTGCACCGATGGCGAGCGAAAGCAGAAACGGCACGCGATCGTACAGCCCGCGATAGATGAAGAAGGTGAGCACAAAGATCACGGCCATCAGCAATTCTTCAGCCAGCGAAAAGTCATAGGCCTTCGGTTTCAACCGAGGTGCCGATCCTGCCTGTCGCTTGAACAATCGAAGTGGCCTCTTCAAGACACTCAGGATGGGTGGCTTCGCGAGTCCGTAGCCGACCGCCCCGTTCGGGCAGACCGCGATGCAGTCGAGGTCCTTGAGGCAGGACGGATTCACCACCTGGCCGAAATTGATCAACTCCTCGTGAACCCGAACGCGCGACTGGCAGGTGGCCGTACAGATGCCGCACTGTGAACAATCGCCACGGGCGACGATTCGCCCGGGCGCGAATCGATCAGCAATGCCGAAGGCCGCGCCGTAGGGACAGATGTACGTGCAAAAGGCGCGGGAGCCGAGCAGATACACAATCATAAAACCACAGACGGTGAAGGTCAGCAGCGCCATACCGGGGCCAGGCAGGTTTCGCCAGAAATCGGAGGTCACAAACGAAGCCCAGCCCTCGGAGTCGCTTCGAAGGTGAAAGACCGGCAGTGGCCGATCATCCAGCCATCTCGTGATCTGCGGCCAGACGAACATGTAGAGCATGGCGAAGGGCGGTACGAGCAAAAGAAGTCGTGCGCGGATCGGCTTTGGCCGGATGCGTAGCTTACCCAGCAACCATGCACAGAGGTCTTCGAGCGCCAGGATGTGGCAACCCCAGGAGCAGAAGAATCTGCCGAAGAGAACCGTCCCGAGCATGGCGACGGTCATGAAGACGAATCCGGCCGTGATGATGCCGATCTCGAGGGTGTACATGACCTCGTTGAGTTCCAGCGGAGCGAGGGTGCGGCCGGCAAGCTTCCAGTGAAGAATATGCAGTATAAAGAGCAGGTGAATTCCGATGAGACATGCGGCGCGCTTGCGGCTGTAGTCACGCGGTCTCGCACCCGATGCTTGCCTGCGTATTCCGCCACGTGCAAGACGCGAACGCGAAGAATCTCGCCTGCGGACAGCCCTTCGCAGCTGGAGTCTGGCAGAGGTTGAGGCAGGCCGCATCGCAGACAAGGGAAAACCCTAATATGATCTCTTGATCATATTATCGTCTTTTCTGCTCAAAATCAATCGTATCCCGTTGGCTCCGGAACCAATTCCGCTGGTCCGACAACCGACCCGCCCCGATCGGACGATGCATCCGCGATCCGTTTCAGCCATCACCGGCCGAGCACCATGAAAAATGCCAGAGATTTGGGAAATAACAGGTTGACTGGCGAGAAATCGGCGATAATCTATATATTGACGTAGAGGTCAAGAATCGACGATGCTCTCCATGACCGCCCAGTATGCCCTGCGAGCAATGGTCTTCGTGGCCTGCCAAGGGGACCAAGATCCCGTGCTGGCCAAGGACATCGCCGCGAACACCGGGGTACCGCCTCACTACCTGTCCCGCATCCTTCGCGATGCGGTGCGGGTCGGCCTGCTGGAATCGACCCGCGGCGTCGGAGGTGGCTTTCGCCTCGCTCGGCCCGCGAAAACAATCCGATTGCTGGACGTGCTGGCCCCCTTCGACGACGTGCTCGGTCGATCACGCTGCCCCTTCGGTCAACCCCGCTGCCACGACGATCACCCCTGCGGGTTTCATGAACACTGGAAGCCGATCTCTCTGGCCTATCGTCAGATGCTGGAGAAGACCACCCTGGATGAAGTGGGCCTGGAGGGCCTTTCCGGACGGCGCAAACGCGGAGAATAGGATACGGTTTTTGTTTCGCTTGAATCTTGATATATAGATCAATAACTATATAATAAGGCCATCCATTGCAGCGAGGGAAGACCATGAACACACGCTCCATCCGGGAAAAATGGCTGCCGGCCTGCTGGCTCGGCGGCATCTGCCTCCTCGCGACGGCCGGTCTGGCGGAACTCCTGAACAATTCCAGGATCCCCGACGCCACCGCCGGCCGCGCCGTCGCTTCTGATTCAGTGAAGGGAGACGCCCAGCGTACTGCAAGCACCGGTGAAAGCGTCCTCGTTGAGCGCGGTCGCGTGCTCTTCGCACGCCAGTGTGCCCTCTGCCACGGGGAAACCGGCGAAGGAGCCGGCCGCTTTGCCTACCTGATGAACCCGCGGCCGCGAAACCTGCAAAAGGGCAGATTCAAGCTGGCCACGACGCAGAACATGATCCCGAGCGATGAAGACCTGCTCCGCACGATCACACGCGGCATGCCCGGCTCGTCGATGCCGCCGTGGGGGCACCTGCCGCAGTCGGACCTCAAGGCCCTTGTCGCCTTTGTCCGTCAGATTCACGTCAATGCCGTCGCCGCCGAACTGAAACACGGCGTCGAAGAGGGTACCTTCGCGGCAAGCGAAGTCGCGGAGCTGCTCGCCGAGCGAACACAACCCGGGCCGCCGATCGTCGTGCCGACCGAGCCGCCCTTCGACGATCTTCGCTGGTTCAACGGCCGACGTATCTACCTCGAAGCATGTGCCTCCTGCCACGGGGTGGATGGCCAGCCCGTCGCGGAGGCCGTTAAGTTCGACGAAGAGGGCTTCCCGGTCCCGCCGCGTTCCTTCGTTAACGGTATTTTCAAGGGCGGCGCGGACGGCGGCTCTCTCTACATCCGCACGCTCAAGGGCATACCTGGTACGCCGATGCCCGCCAGCGAAGGAAATTACACCGAGGATGAGTTCTGGGATCTGATCCACTATGTCCAGTCGATCCCCAGTGCCGGCTCGCAGGATCGCGCCCAGCTTCGACAGGGCACCTTCAGCGCCGCGCGAGTCGCCAAGCTGCCTCAGGGACCGACGGACTCCGCATGGGATCAGGCCAAACCGCTCTATGTCGCGCTGACTCCGCTCTGGTGGGAGGATGCGCGCATCGAAGGGCTTGTCGTGCAGGCGCTTCACGACGGGAACGAACTCGCCCTGCGGCTGACCTGGCTGGACCCGTCGACTGACGACCGGGCCGTGCGTGTGGATGAATTCCGGGATGCGGTCGCAGTCCAGTTCGCGTTGTCAACCGATCCTCCCTTCTACATGGGCGACAGCAATCAGCATGGCGGCGTGAACATCTGGATGTGGAAGGCCGATCGGCAAAAGAACATCGCATCGGGCTATCAGGACATGAATGCGGCTTTTCCCGACGCCGCAGTGGACATGTACATGGAGAGCACGATCCGATCCGACGACATGTCGCGCGTTGACTGGCCCGTCGGCCCGATCACGGAGCATCATCCACAATTTGTGACCGCCTGGGGCGCCGGCAATCTTGTGGCCGATCCAACGCTGAAGACCCCCGTGGAGTGCCTGACAGCGCGCGGTCCGGGAACACTCGCCGGCAAGCCGCCGAACTTTCAGATCGTGCAGGGGCAGTCCTCCTACGACCGAGGCGTTTGGAGTGTACAGCTCCAGAGAACGCTTGATCTCCCCTGTGAACACGCCTCCGGTACAAACGGTGACGCGGAGCGCGTCTTCAAATCCGGAGACTTCCTGCCGGTCTCGTTCGCCGTCTGGAATGGAAACGCAGGCGATCGCGACGGCAAGAAAAACATCAGCATCTGGCAGAAACTGGTAATCGAGTAATCAGATTTCAAATTTTCGGATTTCGGATTGAGGCCTGCAAATCGCAGATCTGGTAGACGTCGAGGGATTGCAATCCGTCGACTGCGAACGGAGAAAGACGATGTCGGATCAAGCAACAACAGGGCCCTCGCGACGTGAATTCATCCAGGCCGGTTGCATCCTTGCCGCCGGCGGAAGCGGCATTCTCGGCTGGTCACTCAATGCGTTGGCGGCCAGACCGGACGTCGCCAACCCGCTGGCCGGTTATCCGGCGCGCGACTGGGAAAAAATCTACCGGGATCAGTACGCCTACGACGGCTCATTCAGTTGGGTTTGTTCGCCCAACGACACACACGCCTGTCGGGTGCTGGCCTACACGCGCAACGGCGTCATCGTTCGGATGGGCGCGCAGTACGACTACGAATCGTACAGTGACATTTACGGCAACAAGGCCACGGCGAATTGGAACCCGCGGCAGTGCGCCAAGGGCTACACCTATCACCGATTGATCTACGGACCCTACCGGCTCAAGCACCCGATCATTCGAAAAGGATGGAAAGAATGGGCGGATGCCGGCTTCCCTGAACTGACGCCGGAGAACAAGGCAAAGTACAAGTTCGACAGCCGGGGAACGGATGTCCACGTTCGCATCGACTGGGACAGCGCGATGAAATACATCGCCCGTGGTTACATCGCCATCGCGAAGCGCTACAGCGGCGAGGCCGGCGCGAAACTCCTGAGCTCGCAGGGCTATCCCGAAGAAATGATCACCGAGATGGGCGGTGCGGGAACGCGGACGTTCAAGTTCCGCGGCGGCATGGGTCTGCTCGGCGTCCTGGGTAAGTACGGAATGTACCGGCTGAGCAACTGCATGGCCCTGCTCGATGCGAACATCCGAGGCGTAGGACCCGACCAAGCCAAGGGCGGCCGCAACTGGAGCAATTATACGTGGCATGGCGATCAGACACCGGGACAACCCTGGGTTCACGGCCTGCAGAACTCCGATTGCGACTTCAACGACCTGCGCTTCAGCAAGCTCATCATCATGGACGGCAAGAATCTGGTGGAAAACAAGCTGCCGGATTCGCACTGGTTTATCGAATGCATGGAGCGCGGCGGGCGGATCATCGTCATCGCCCCGGAATACGGCGCCCCCAGCACCAAGGCCGACTACTGGATTCCGATCCGTCCCGCGACCGACGCAGCCCTCTGGCTCGGCGTCACACGGTTGATGATGGACAACAAGTGGTACAAGGAAGACTTCGTCAAGCAGTTCACCGACTTTCCGCTGCTGGTTCGCACTGACACGCTCAAGCGGCTGCGCGCCGACGAAGTAATCCCCAAGTACAAGAGTACGTTGTCGCCGGACGGACCCAGCTTCAAGGTTCAGGGCCTGACGCCGGAACAGCATCAGCAACTCGGCGACCGTGTTGTCTGGGACAAGAACTCGAACAAGCCCGCCGCGATCACCCGCGACGACGTCGGCAAGCGGCTGGTCGAGAAGAAGATCGATCCGGTCATCGACGGCAAGTGGAAGATCAAGCTGGTCGACGGCAGCGAAGTCGAAGTGATGACCCTCTGGTCGATGTACCAGATTCATCTCAAGGACTACGACATCGACAGCGTCGCCGAAATTACGCACTGTCCGAAGGACCTGATTGTGCGGATGGCCTCCGACATCTGGGAGACGACGCGCACCGGCGGCCCCGTCGCCATTCATCAGGGCGAAGGCATCAATCACTGGTTCCACGCGACCGAGGCCAACCGCGCGGCACTACTGCCCATGCTACTGACCGGCAACATCGGCAAGCCCGGCGCAGGCGTCCACGGTTGGGCCGGAAACTACAAAGCGGCGCTTTTCCAGGGCAGCAAGATCACCGGCCCCGGCTTCAAGGGCTGGGTCGCGGAAGATCCGTTCAATCCACTGCTCGATGAAAAAGCCCACGGCCGCGAGGTTCACGCCCACGGTTATACCAAGGACGAAGAGCCGGCCTACTGGAACCACGGCGATCGACCCCTGATCGTCGAGACGCCGCAGGGCCGCAAGGTCTTCACCGGCAAGACGCACATGCCCACGCCGACAAAGGCCCTGCAATTCACGAACGTGAACCTGTTCAACAACGCCAAGCATGTCTACGACATGTTCAAGAATGTCAATCCCAACATCGAGATGATCATCTCCCAGGACGTGGTGATGACGTCATCGGTGCAGTACGCCGACTTCGGACTGCCGGCCAACAGTTGGGTGGAATTCGAGGATCTGGAAATCACGGCGTCGTGCTCGAATCCCTTCCTGCAGATCTGGAAAGGCGGCATCAAGCCGATCTTTGATACCAAGGACGATCTCTGGATGCTGGCCAACGTCTCCAAGGCCATTGGCGACGAACTCGGCGACAAACGATTCTACGATTACTTCAAGTTTGAGCACGAAAAAAAGCGGCGTGTCTATCTGCAGCGGCTGCTGGACACCTGCACCACCACTGCGGGCTACAAACTCGATGACATCATGGCCGGCAAGTACGGCCCGCCCGGTGCGGCCCTCATGCTCTTCCGAACTTATCCGCGCATTCCCTTCTGGGAACAGGTTCACGACGATGAACCGTTCCACACGGACACCGGCCGGCTGCACGCCTACGCAGATATTCCCGAGGCGATCGAGTACGGCGAGAACTTCATCGTGCACCGCGAAGGCACGGAGGCGACGCCCTATCTGCCGAACGTCATCGTCTCGAGCAATCCGTTCATTCGACCAAACGACTACGGCATTCCCATTGAAGCTGAGCACTGGGATGAACGGACAGTTCGCAACATCAAGATGCCCTGGCGACAGGTACGGCAGACGAAGAACTTCCTGTGGGAGCGTGGGTTCAAATTCTTCGCGCTCACGCCAAAGACCCGCCATCGTGTGCATTCGAGCTGGAGCAACGTCGACTGGCACATGATCTACGACAGCAGCTTCGGCGACCCCCATCGCATGGACAAACGCTCGCCCTACGTCGGCGAGCAGCAGATGCACATCAACCCTCAGGCGGCCAAAGACCTCGGCATCAACTGTGGCGATTACGTCTACGTCGACGCCAACCCGGCGGATCGGCCCTACGTCGGCGCCCGTCCGGACGATCCTTTCTATCGTGTAGCCCGGCTTATGCTCCGCGCCGTCTACAACCCGGCCTATCCGTACAACACGATCATGATTAAGCACGCGCCGTACATCGCTACGGAAAAGAGCGTCAAGGCCCACGAAACAAGGCCCGACGGACGTGCCCTCTCGGACGACGGCTATCAGGCGAATCTTCGCTACGGCTCACAGCAGAGTCTGACGCGCAACTGGCATATGCCCATGCACCAGACGGACTCCCTGTTCCACAAGTCGAAAGTTTTCATGGGCTTCATCTTCGGCGGCGAGGCCGACAACCACGCGGTAAACACGGTGCCGAAGGAAACACTCGTGCGCGTCACAAAAGCCGAAGATGGCGGCCTCGGCGGCAAAGGAATCTGGCTGCCGGCGACGAGCGGAATGTCCCCCGGCAACGAGAGCGAAAAGATGAAACGCTACCTCGCGGGAGGTTTCATCGGTCCGGCGGTGGATACGCAGGAAACGGAATTTGCCTTCTGAGAGAGCGGGCCCGCGGCGCGCACGCACCGATTCCGCATGGTGGAGAATAGTTGTTCCAGGCAGTCAGTGCCCTCGTCTGTCAGACAATGTGATCGAGAGGACGTGAACCATGCCGTATGACGACCCGGATCCGACAGACCCCATGACGCTGCACGGCATGGAGGTAGAAACCGATGACCCGCGAGCCGTTCGACAGATGGCGGAGTGCTTCATCGAGGAACTGGTGCGCGCGGGGATGCCGTCAAAGCAGATTCTGGAAGTGTTTGATAGCAGTGCGTTTGCCGGTCCGGCGCTGGCCATGCGGACGATGCGCCGTGAAGAAATCGTCGAGCTGATTGATCACGAACTTGCCAAGCGGCCGAGAGTGAACGGAGATCGATGGATGGTTGATCGTTCTCCGAGCGGTGCGGTCGAGTTACCTGTCCTGAACACCTAGGAGTATGCAATGTCAATGTGCGGTTGCGAGTGCCACGATTCAAGGAAGTCGGTGCGACAGATCCTGATGGACGAGCATCGAGTCATCGAGCGAGTGCTTTCCAGCGTGCATCGGATGCTGGAAGCGGATACCATCGACGCCCCCTTCATGCGCAAGGCGTTGGACTTCTTCCGCAACTTCGCCGATGGCTGCCACCATGCCAAAGAGGAAGATGAGCTCTTCCCGCGGCTGGAGCGGGCCGGCGTGCCGCGTGACGGCGGACCGATCGGCTGCATGCTTTCGGATCACGCGCAGGGCCGCGAACTGCTGCAGACCGTCGCCGCGAATCTGGACGCAGCCGAGTCCGGCAACGCGGACGCGGCCGCGCGCGTACGCCGAGCCGCAGCCCAATACCTGTCCATGCTCACGCAGCACATTCAGAAAGAGGACAACGTCCTCTTCGTCATCGCCGAGCAGGTTCTTTGCGCGGATGAGAAACGCCGCATGCTGGACGCGTTCGCAAATCCCGATCCGTCCGGCTGCGACCACGGCAAACATGCACATTATCTGCGTCTGGCGGATGAGTTGGAGAACTGGCCTTTCATGCAATGCGCCGTCCAGGACTGAGTGATCGGTCGTCACGGATCACAATGAGAAGGAGTCCGTCATGCCAAATGTATACAACTGGCAACTCGGCCGTCAGATGAACTACCCCTATCCGCAGGCCTCGCCGAAGGAGCAGTTCGCTTTTGTTATCAACATCAATCGCTGCATCGGCTGCCAGACATGCACGATGGCCTGCAAGAGCACCTGGACCTTCTCCCGTGGACAGGAAAGCATGTGGTGGACGAACGTCGAGACCAAGCCCTACGGTGGCTACCCCCAGCATTGGGACGTGAAGATTCTCGATCTGCTCGATCAGGCCAATCCGCGCGGCATGTCCTGGCAGCACGACGTAAGCGGCACGCCTCGCGCCCCCTACGGCCGCCTCGATGGCAAGAACATCTTCGAAGCGCCGGAGATCGTAGCACGCGGCAATCAGCCGAATCTTGTGCTGGGCTACCTGCCCGCGGAGGAGGAGTGGACGTCGCCCAACATCCATGAAGACACGCCGCAGGCCGGCTCATCAAAGCCGATGGACTTCGGCCAGGGCGAACAGCTCACCGCCGATCAGAAGCACAAGGCCTGGTTCTTCTATCTCGCTCGTCTCTGCAACCATTGCAGCTATCCCGCTTGTCTGGCGGCATGCCCGCGAAATGCGATCTACAAACGCCCCGAGGACGGCATCGTGCTGATCGATCAGCAGGAATGCCGCGGTTATCGCAAGTGTGTCGAGGCCTGTCCGTACAAGAAATCCATGTATCGCGGGACGACCCGCACCAGCGAAAAGTGCATCGCCTGTTACCCGCGCGTCGAAGGGACCGATCCCGAATCCGACGGCGTGCCCATGGAGACGCGCTGCATGGCCGCCTGCATCGGTCAGGTGCGAATGCAGGGGCTGGTCAAAGTCGACTCCGACAATGTCTGGATCGAGGACCGCTACAACCCGCTCTATTACCTCGTGCATGTGGCCCGCGTAGCACTGCCGCTCTATCCGCAGTTCGGCACCGAGCCGAACGGCTATTACATCCCGCCGCGCTGGGTGCCGACGAAGTACCTCGAACAGATGTTCGGCCCCGGCGTCGAAGAGGCAGTCGATCGCTATCGCGCCCCGGATCGGGAACTGCTGGCGGTACTGCAACTCTTCCGTCGGTCCAACCGCATCATCAATCGCTATGAGCTGAAGGAAGGTCCGAAAGTCTACGAAACGATCATCGACGGGAAGAAGTTCGAGACGTTCAACGACACCATCATCGCCTACGACCGGAAGAATCGCGAGATGTTCCGGACACAGGTGGAGGAGCCCGTTTATGTCCGACCGGCCGTCCACGCCAACTCGATCTGAACCGACCGATGCCTTGGCAGCACGTGCACGGGCAAAGCTGGCACGGCTGGTCGCCGAGTGTTTCGTCGAGCCCAGCCCCGCCGCGCTACAGCGCCTGAAGCAGAGCGCCGTGCGCGCCGAGGCCCTTGAAGCGGCAGCCGCACTCAACCTGCCGACCAAGCCGATTAGATCCGCGCTCGACGCCTTTCGATCGATAGCGGATTGGATCGACTGGCACAACCGTCTGTTCGGTCATACCGTTCGCGCCGCCTGCCCTCCCTATGAAATCGAATATCTGCACGCCGAGGTTTTCCAGCAGAGTCAGACGCTGGCCGACATCGCCGGTTTTTATGCCGCCTTCGGCTTTGCCGTCGGCGGACCGTTCGCTGAAAGACCCGATCACTTCGTTACGCAGTGGGAGTATCTCTCGGCCCTGGCCATGAAAGAATCCATCGCCGGTGAAGCCGGCAATGCCGAGGGCCGGGCCTGTTGTCGCGAGGCGCAAGCCGCCTTTCTCGCTGAGCACGCCGCGCGCTGGATGCCCGCCTTCTTCGAAAGGATTCAACGCACCGCGTCGAGCGAGGAAGTATCCGGTCCCTGCACAGCCATCGTCGACTTCGCGGACTCACTCCTGCAACGCTGGTGCGACGAATTCGACGTCCGCCTCGGACCGCGATGGATCGAACTTCGACCGGTCACCGACGACGATGAGCAAATCACCTGTGGAGGCGGCGCCGCCTCCGTTGAGCTCGGCCCGACCATGGCCGCGGCGATGGCAGAGCGGGATTAAGCGATGTTGATGGCGATTCAACCCAACCTGATCGAGCGAACCGTCTTCGAGGCGGTCCGTGCCGATGCCATGCTTCGCGCGCACTACGAGCGCCAGTTCGCCGCCTGTCACGAGCAGCGCGATCCGGCACGAAGAGATCAGGCATTCAACGAGCTGCACGAGCGATGGTTCAACGAGCTGGGACTTCGCCGGCTCATTCTCTCTTTGGTCGATGAGTGTGCCGCCTTCCGGGATAAAGTCGCGCGCCTCATGGTCACACAGGCCCATCAGCCGCGCGCTCAGACGGCAGAACTCTTCGGCCGGCCGGGCAGCCATACGGTCGTGATTGCGGTTGCAGCATCGACCCTGCTGGATCGCTCGGCCTTCGAGTACTGGGCGAGACACGAATTTCTTCACATCGACGACATGCTCGATCCGGCGTTCGGCCATCACATTGCCGATCGCCCCTGCGGCGTCACCGCCGCCGCCAGAAATCTCTCGCAGGATCGCTATGCCGTCCTCTGGGCCATCTCCGTTGATGCGCGGCTCGAACAACGCGGCCATGCGCCGCCCGACATCAGGCAGACGCGACGAGACGAATTCCTCCGGGCATTCTCTTTGCAAGACAGCCGGACGATACAGGAGACCTTCGACAATCTCTGGCAATCGTGGATGACCACACGTCCGAGTCACCACACACTGCTGGACTGGGCTGAGCACGGTCCTCCCCGGTTTGGGATGACAAGCACGGAAGCCATCGCGAGCCCGGCCCCGATGCCCGGTGCATCCTGCGCGCTCTGTGGTTTTCCGACCTTCTCCTGGGCCGGCCGTGAAGAATTGCATCAAACGTTGCAGGCAGCCATTGTCGCGGACTTCCCTCATTGGAACCCCGCGCATCCGATCTGCAGTCGATGTCTTGAGATCTATCAGTCGCGTTGTGGCTCAAACCGCATCCACGCTTGACAGGGGTTCTCAGTGACTTGCCTCGAACATGACATCGGAGCAGGCGATGCAACCATCGCGATCGGCAACACCGCCGAGAGGATGGCATCAGACGTACCACGATTTCATACTTCGCGATCGTCGCTATCACTCACGGTGCATGCGAACCGGCCGCTGATCGACGGACATGGACGCACCATCGATCATCTCCGCCTGTCCGTCACCTCGGCCTGCAACCTGCGCTGTCTGTACTGCCGCCCGACAATCCGGACGTCCGCTTGCCGTGCCGATCTGTCCGATGCCCAGCGTGTGGAGCTTGTGAAGCACCTCTACGATCACCGCGGCCTGCGTCAGTTGCGACTCACTGGCGGCGAGCCGCTCATGCATCCTGCGATTATTCCGCTCATAGAATCCTTGCGGCATGCCGCCCCGCTGCTTCCGCTCGCCATGACGACAAACGCACTCTTTCTTGCATCGATGGCAGTACGCCTGCGTGAGGCCGGTATCGACCGGCTCAACATCTCGCTGGATGCCATCGACCCGTCGCGTTACCGCGCGCTAACGGGTGGGCGCGTTGAGGATGCAATCCGAGGTATTGATGCAGCGCTCGCAGCGGGCTTCCCGTCGCCGAAGCTGAACACCGTCGTACTCGATGGTATCAACGACGACCAGATCATTGAACTCGCCCGGTGGGCGATGGAGCGCGCGCTGGAGATTCGGTTCCTCGAGGCGATGCCGATCGGACCCGCAGCAGAGTTCAATCGAAAACACTTCGTGCCGGCCCGACGGATGAAGGCCATCCTCGCGTCCCATTTTCGACTTGCACCGTTGGAACATTGTGACGGTGAAACGGCCATGAGATATGTCGTCAATGACGGCTCGGTTCGCGGGACGATCGGAATCATCGCTCCCATCTCCGAGTCGTTCTGCGGCCAGTGCCGTCGGATGCGCCTTACGGCCGACGGCAAACTCTTCCCCTGCCTGCTCGATTCACGCCACATCGATCTGAAAGATTGCTGGCAAGAAGGCATCTTCGACAGCGACGCCGTGGACCGACTGATCGAACAGGCCATCTTCGGGAAGAATGCCCACGGCTCGCTGCATCAGCAGACAGGGATGATCACCCTCGGCGGCTAAGCGTCTAACCCTCCGCCGGTCGTCGCGTCACCATACCATCCGCACGCCGCTCCGGCTGATGGAAGTAGAGAAACAGTCGCAGCGCATCAGCCCCGTGACACGTGGTGCATGCATTCGGCGGCGAAAACGACCGCAACATCAACCGACCAGCCCGTCGCTGCGCCGTCGGCAGAGATTCGAAGTACGCCATCTCTTCCGGAGCCAGTTCACGGCCGTGCGGCAGATGGCAAGTCACGCAGGTGACCTGGCCGTTCGTGCCAAACTTGCCATTTTCGTCAACCAGCGGCAGCGGCCCGATCGCCAGCGCCGCGGGCAACGCTGCCGTCACGATCTGCGGATGAGCAGCACGAATCGGCACTTTCGCAGGACCGCCGGCCACATGACAGGCGACGCACGACGTGCCTTCGGCCATCGCATGATGCGATGCGAACGCGGTGCCTTCCGATGGATCCGTCGTCGACGGCTTCGCGCCGGCGTGGACCATCAGGGCGGCAAGGTCTCTTGGCATCAGGCGATGCGCATCGACCAGCGTCGCATCCCCATGTACGCGATGACACGGAGCGCAAGCCGTCACATCAAACCCCGCCGAAGCAAATGCAGCCGATCCATGACCGGTCAGCGGCAGCGTGGTGACATCCTGGTGGCAGGTCGTACAGAGCGTACTCGCAGGTGCACCGGGCTTCGTGCGCAGCATCGCAGGACTCGCCGACAGCGACACGTGCGGATCGTGACAGGTACGGCAACCGATACCGCCGGCGTGTTCCTCTGTGCCGCTCACCAGCGGCAATTCGCCGTGGGACATGCCCGGCTTCATCTCCTGCGGGTGCAGCGCGGCGAGATTCCCTCCTGCGTCCCAGCGGTAGTCGCTGTGGCAGACGCGACAGCCGGCATCCATCCCGCCGGCAGCGCCTTCAAAGCGAAACAGCCCATGCGCTTCGTCGCCGTGCGGTCGATGACAGACCAGGCAAGGATCCTTTATGTCGCGTGACGCAACCGGCCACGATGAATCAGCGCGCTGGTAATCGTGCGGGCCACCGATGACCGACGTCTGCGCCGTATGACAGCCCGCACACAATGCCTGCGTCGTATCCCGCAGATAAGTCGGATGTCGCGTCTCATGCGGATCGTGGCAGTCGACACAGCGCGCACCGGGGTGATTCACCGCCCCGAGAAGCTTCTCACCTCCGCAGCGGTCCGGCTGATGACAGGTGATGCACTTTCCGCCGCCGGGGTCCAGTGCGCTCGGCTCCGGCGCCCGGGCATAGCGGTGAAACATGTGGCACGAGCTGCACGGCCCGCCGGTCTGCGGCGTCATGCCGAGCCGGTTCCGCTCCTCGGGGAAGTTGGTCCGTAGATCGTGGCTGCTTCCCAGCATGCTCGTTTTCTCACTGTGACAACGAATGCAGAAACGCCCATCGGTCAGCTCATCGGCGAGCATGAATCGCTCGCCCTTTCCGTGGTGCAGTTTATGACACGAAAGACAAACCAGGCGGCCCTCATCGCCCAGTGCCGTACCCATGGCAGTGATGGCCGCGGCCTGCTCGGCGCTGACGAGCGGCGTCAGCGGGTGTTCCGTGTGATCGCCGTCGCGAAACATGCCCGGCCGCATCTGGTCGTGACACGTCATGCAGAGCTGATTCGACGAAGTTCCCATTACGAGCAGGTGATCGACTTTCGAGCCGTGAGGCGTGTGACAGACCTGACAGGTCAGTTCCCGAGGATTCGGCCCCACTTTCGCCCCGGCCTCTACCAGCTCCTTCGGTATCGCCCACGGCATGCCGCCGATGGGGTGGGTTCCGAGTTGTGGCCCGCGGGTCTTGTCGTCATGGCAACTGATGCACAGCTCGCTCGCAACATTCGGTACGCGCAGAAAAACGGCCGTTCGAAAATCGGCATCAAACCGTCCGCCGACGTGAGCCGAATGGCACGTGCGACAAGCGATCTTGCCGTCCACCAGCGGCAGATGATCGGGAATGCGCATGTCCGGCGGCGCGGATATTCCCGTCTGATGACCGTGGTCGATCCAGACGCGCCGGCGGGAGTCGGCAATACTCCCATCATGACAGGAGAGGCACATCTCACTGTGGCTCACGAACGGTTCATCCGGCGTAGAAGGAGGTGGCGGCGCCAGTGATGACGCCTCGTTTCGCGAAAACGGTTCGATCCACTCGATGTGGCACACGGTGCACGATCGGGCCTGTCCGCCGACGATCCGCGCCCGCGGTCGGGCCGCGCGAGGCGAGGGAAGCGGACCGCGACGTATGGCCAGCTTCACTACGCGATGTGCTCCAAGCTCAGTGACATAAAGATGATGCTCATCGGGCGTGCTGCTGTCGGACGGCATGGTCGACTGCACGGGCTGAGCCGGTTCGAAAGCAATCCCCATCGGCGATGCAAAACGCATCGGTTCGCCGTCATCTCCGCGGAGCACATCAATCGGACCGCCGTCACGGCTGAAGACCTGCACCACGCCCAGCACGCTGTCTGAGACCCAGATCGTGCCGTCTCGATCGCAGGCGACGCCTTTGGGGCGATAGAGCTGCCCAAGCTCGACACCGTAGCTGCCGACCGGCTCGACCGGCGCACCGGCATCACTGAAGACGCTCACACGACCATTCATCACGTCGGTGACCAGGGCATCGCCGCGCGACGTCAGCGCGATCAGAAATGGATGATGGACCTGCCCCGCCGATTCACCATATCGACCGGCGGCAGTCTGCGTGTTTCGGAGCAGGTCATATCGGATCAACCGGTGATTGTTATTGTCCACCAGCCAGACGACGTTGCCATCGGACGAGGCCGCCGCATCGGTCAGGTCGGCAGGCCGATCGTCCCCGGCGGTCTGCGGCGTCAGCGTGCGTGCGAGCGAACCATCCGGCGAGACGATGACCACCTCGCGACGACCTGAATCCGCGATATACAGCCGGCCCTGTGCATCACCGCCAAGCCCCATGGGATCGATCAGCAGGAGATCGCCGATCCGATCGATCACCGCCCGCAGACGGGCATCGGCCTCGAAGGATACGATTCGCCCGTTCGCGCCGTCAGCCACAAAGACACGGCCATCGGGCATCACGGCCACGTCGGTCGGCATGTGCATGGCTGCTGCGCCGTCACCGGCGTAGGTCTGTACGACCTTGGCGGCAAATGGCGGGTCTTGCGAGAAGACCGGTGTGGCGACAACAATCGTCGCCAGTACCGCCCATGTCCCTGGTGCGGGTCCGAACATTCGAGCAGCAGATTGCACAGATCGCATCATCATGCAGCGTTGGTTGGAAGCCGGCCGTACACCCTGTCGGCGATCGACACGATTATAGATGAAGCGCCGAGGCCGTCGATTCTTAATTCATGACCGTTCGCAACTCGCCGGGCATGAAACTTGCCCGATGCCGGAAACTGGTAATCCATGCGACGGAAAACGTTCGCGCGAAGAGGCCGATCGATCTGACCCTGCCTTCCTGGAAACACGGGAGTTAACATGTCGACGAATCCTGCAGACGGACCCGATGCGACGACGAATCCAGGCGCCGCGAGCAAACCCGATGACACTCCGGGCAGCGAGGCAAACCGCCCCGGATCGCGTCGCCGCCGCATCCTCCGATCCATCGCCTTGCTGACGCTCGCGGGCCTGATCGTCGGCGCAGTCGGTATCGGCGGCATGGAATACTACACGTCGCGTCCGACTTTCTGCGGCACGTGTCACGTGATGGACCCCTACTACGAATCATGGTCACATGACATGCACGGGACGAAGCTCGATGTCTGGTGCGTCGAGTGCCACTACGCCCCCGGCGAGCAGCACACCATCAAGGCGAAGTTCAAGGGTCTGTCTCAGGTCGCCAGCTACTTCAGCGGTCGATATGGCGCCAGCCGGCCTCGGGCTCACGTGGACGATGCAAGCTGCATGCGCTCGAATTGTCACGGCGATGGTGCGCATCTGGAAAAGAGCATCCTGATCGGCGAGCCGCGCACGGAAACGCGACTGATCTCCGGCTTCGAGACACAGGTGCAGCGCTCGCCGACGGTGCGATTTGTACATGCCAAGCATCTGGACGTAGACGCGCGCAGGGCCGAGGCCCGAAGCAAGTCGGTCGAGCTGGCGACGAAGCTCAAAGCGGCAATGTCCGCCGAAGGATTTGCCGAACTCGAAACCGCCACCCGATCCATCCGGCCTGTCGTCGAGCGAAGATCGACCATCACCGACCTGCTCGCGCGCCTCGGGCTGCCGCACCTCGCGGATGACGCGATTGAGCTCATGCGCCTCGAACATGAACAATTGCGCCTCGCGCAACTCGAAGGCATCAACTGCGCCGCGTGCCACACGTACGACGAATCCTCACGCAACCACTTCTTCGTCAATCAGCAGACCTGTTTCGTCTGCCATTTCACGAATCAGGAGTTCAACCGGCACACCGGCGAGTGCCTCACCTGTCACGAACCGCCGACGAGGTCCATTGCCGTCCACAGCATACCGCCCTCGGCCGCCGGCACCGCCCGCGGCTCCTCCGATCCGCAGATCCCGCAGGCCGCCATGATGAACCACCTCGACATCATCAACCGCGGCATCGACTGCGCAAGCTGTCATCTTGATGTCATCCATGGCGACTCACAGGTCAGTGTGCGCGACTGTGCCCGATGCCACGATCAACAGCGCTTCATGGTCGATTTCGAACGCCGAGACACCCGAATCGTCGAGGAATACCACCGCGTCCATGTCGCCGGACAGCGGGCCAAGTGCCAGGACTGCCATCGCTCCATTGAACACCGGCTGATCGATCCGCAGCACGTCGGCACCAGTTCGGGCTTCCTCCAGCCGATTATACAGGACTGCCAGCATTGCCACCCCAACCACCACAGTGAGCAGGTGCACCTGTTGATGGGAGTCGGCGGCAAGGGCGTAGAGCACCCCATGCCGAATGCCATGTTCGGATCGCGACTCAACTGCCGGGCCTGTCACACCGAAGAAGGCAGCGATTTCAAGGGCGACGTGCTGATCCAGGCCACACAGGCAACCTGCGTCGCCTGCCACAGTGAGGACTACCGCACGCTCTTCGATCAGTGGGTCAGCGAAATCGCCAGCTCCGTCGCAGAAGTGGATGCAACGCTCCAGCGCGTCGATGCCCGACAGAAAGAGCTTGCCGCCGCGGGTTCGCCGCCCGCTAAAGAGATCGAGCGCCGCATCGAGCAGGCCCGTGCCAATCTGCAATTCGTCCGCAGTGGCAACGGCATACACAATAAGAATTACGCCCTGCAGCTGCTGGACATCAGCTTGCGCGATCTCGACGCCGCCATGGCCGAGATGACGAGAAATTGAAGCATCTTCAGATCGCTTGCAGCATTTGTCGTGTTGCGGCAGCGGCCGGTGTCCCCGCCGGTCATGGCCGCCAGTAGATCCTGACCGTCGTACGCAATATGGTGACCCTTAAGCGGCGCTAATGCTTCCGCTCCAACACTTCCGGTAGATGAAACGCCCGACCTGAATTAATGTGCTCGATCATCCGAAACACGATCGGCGCGACGAAGTCATCCACCCGAGCCGGCGGATAACCCATCTTGGCGAAGTCGACGCGTGACCCCTCGACGCTGTGACAGTGCGTGCAAGACATGGCCGACTCGCTTCGCAGCGGATGCACCGCCGCCAGCAGCTTCATCCGCTCATCCGCGCCGGCCGTGTCCTTCCGCGCAAACCATTCCCGAACAGCCGACTCCGTATCCGGGTGTCTCAGGACGGGACGTCCACTGGCGGCATCGCGTACGGCGAGCTTCGCGCCATACTCGCCGCGAAAGTAACGGGGCAGAACCTCCGGCACCGAATCCAGCATCTTCTCAAAACCCGGACTGCCGACGCGATACGCGTTGAAATGATCAGCGATGTCGTCGAGCCCGGCGATGCCTCCGGCCTCTCGCGACGCACGACGCAGCAGATTCACAAGTCGCCGTTGCTGATCCGCCGTGGCCTTCTTCCACCGGGACTTCGCATCCGGGCCGCTGACCATTTCGTACGCCTGCAGGATCGCCGGCGGATCCCGCGCATCGCCGGTCTGCAGGTCATACCAGACCAGTGAGCGCGGTGCCTCGTCACCCTGAAAATGGCAGACGCCGCAGTGGATGCTCGTCGCGTGCATGTTGAGAAACGCGCGAACCTCCTTGCCCTTGGCGTGCGGCAAGGGTCCGTGACAACCGCTGCGCGTGCAGTCATTGAAGCGATCCGGTTCGATCCAGCTATCCAGCCGATGGTAGTGCGCCAACGGCGACCGCGGATGCTCCGCAGCATCGAGGGCGGCGAATGCCGTGCGGCCGGCACCGATGGCCTCGCGATCCAGCCGTGTCGGCAGGGCCGCGATCTGCGGAGGCGTCTTGCCGGGAACCGCCAGCGAAACGACCAGGTATCGAATGGACATGTAGGTGAGCCACAGAATCACGGCCATAAGTCCGAAGGCATAGACGCGCGGAACCGCGACCCGGAGAAATCGCCACGTGCCGCGCAGGATGTAGTCGGCGTAGACAGCGGCGTGTCGCATCGATCGTCGCAGGTCCGCGCTACTCATAGTACGCTTCGCCCTCCTCGGCGATGCCCATGTCCCGGGCCACCTGTTCGATCATCTCACCGTGTTCCTCGACCAGCTTGGCGATCGGCGTCTCGCCGTTCATCGTCGCCGTGGAAAGCGGGAAGACCTTGGGGGCAAAAACGACGTTGTAAATGTGCAGGATGCCGACGTGAATGACCGCAAGAAACGCCTCGTAAGTATGGGCGATCGTGGCCAGATTGAACGCCCGCCCGGTCAGCAGATGCGAGCTGAACTGCTCGCCCCAGAGCATCAGCCCGGTGATGCCCAGCAGCATCGTCCCCCAGAAAACGCCGAGATACTCAAACTTCTCTGCGGGGCTGAATCGCCCGAACAGCGGCCGCTCCTTCCGGAGAAACATCAGGTATCCCAGCAGTTGAAAGGTCTTCTTCACGTCGGTTGGAGAAATCCACATCGGCAGAGAAACCCAGGCCGACTTGTAGTCCGCAGCACCTTGCGGACCGGCCAATTCCCTTGCCCGACGAACGAAACCAAAGAAGACATCCACCAGGTGACCGAGAAATCCGAGAACCAGAAGAATACCGGCCCAGTGGTGAATGACGCGGGCGGTGCCCAGCCCGCCGAACATGCCGATCGTCACCCGGGCCCAGGCATGATCGGCGAATTTCATCGGGAAGCCGGTCAGCACCAGCAGCACAAAGAGAATCGTCAGGATCCAATGCTGAATACGATGACTCACGGAGAATCGCGTGAGCTGATGCTTGCCGCGCGGATCCTGAAGAATGCGTTTGGCCAGATGATGCAGCCGCTCTTCACCGTGCACAGTGCGGCCCACCATGACCTGCAGCAGCTCCAGCAGCACGAGGGCGCACGACGGCCCGAACGTCAGGATGGTGAGCACGATGAATGTGAATGCGAGTGCGTATTCGATCGTTCCTTGGGCCGTCGGCAGATCGAGGTGCATCGCCGCTTCGGCAATTCTCGGATCAGCGCCGGGATGGCAGATCGTGCTGCGACAGGAATCGGCGACGTTTGATGCATGCACCGATGACGCAGGATCGTCCGGCGGGAGCATCAGATGCGCGTTCTCTCCGGCGCGAACATGACAGGCCAGACAATCGGCCGTCGAGTAATCGCCGAGCAGCGCCGCTTTGCCATGAAAACTCCGCACGAAACTGGCGACCGAGTCGGATATTTCATACTGGGCGAGCACCGCAGGATCGCTGTGACACACGGCGCAAACCTGGGCAAGCTCCAGCGGAGTCCGTGCGGGCTGGAAGCGTGATGCGATATGACGAACGTAATACTCGATGTCCGTGCCGATCTTCTCACTGTGACAGACATCACAACGGTCAAAGACCCTGCCGGCCAGGTCCTTGAAACGCGGTATCGCGATGGCCGGGTCGCGAAAGAGCGGCTCATCGTGACAATAAAGGCACAGCGACTGATTTTCGCCGAGCAGCGGCCCCCTGCTGAAGCTGAGATTCGAGAGCGTCTCGGGTTTGTGGGCGCTGGCAGCGAGCATCGGCGGGATGTTGTCATGGCTGAATCGGCGTTCCAGTCCTGTCGGCGCGGCAAGATGACACTGCCGCGTGCAGTCTACCGGCGTAGTCACGAGGTGCGGGATGACCGAGACTTCCTCGCGCACGTGACAGTCGGTACAGGCCAGCCGCGCGTGCGGGCCGCGATGCCCGATCGAATACTGCGGATCGACAAAGTAGATATGCGCCCGTCCCGTGGGTTCATCGAAACGAGCAAGCCCGCGATACTGATGGCAGAGAAGGCAGTTATCCGGGTCGTCCGCCCGAAGGTCTGCTGGTCGAATCAGCGACGAGAGGAGGAATGAAGCCGCAAGAAAGACTGTAAACCGGAGAGGACGGAACCATGGGCCGGCAATCCATGAAGCTGACAGGCAGCGGTACAAACCCCTGACCGTCCTGGTTCGATGCACTTGGCTCTGTGCAAGAAAACGCATCAACCGCCTTCCGTGGATCGGGGGCAAGCCGCACTGCCTGCCATCGCCTACGTTTCCGTGTTTCTTGTGGGGCATTCTACCCGCCTGTTGCTCCGGACCAACACCCAATACCCTTGGCAGAAACTACGGCCTACTGACTCCTCCGAGTGCCCGACGAGTGGCTCCTCTCACACGTCTTGTGCCTGACCGAGATGATCGATTAAGAGTGCCCTAATCTGCCTGACTGTCTTTCATTGGATCTTCACCGTATCTTGGCCGGAGCCCATGTGCATGACTGCCATGGACTACACGATTGACGATAGCTTCTCCTCACCTTTGGCCAGTAAATCGATCAGACGAAGCGAGCCATAAAACTCAGGCGGGGAATAATATCCCACCCTGCCTGCCGCACGAGCAAGGTAAAATTCCCTCGCCGCGCGGAGTTTTTCGCCCCTTCAGACAGGCATGAATTGCTGTCTTATCACCCGATCTTGAGGGATGCTCCTGCCCGCTATCCATTGGCGATCACGGGTTCCAGTAAAGCGCCAAACTTGACCGAATAAACCATTGAAATCTGACTGGCGGGGCGGTTATTTTGATCCGACGGCTCAGGACTGGCACAACGTTTGCAGCGTCTACTGCACGGTCCTGCACAAGTGGGTGCAGGCGGGTCGTGAAGATCAATCGTTCAGTTGCCTGGGTTGGGCAGCGGACAACTTCGTCTTCGGTCTATCGCCGCGGACTCGCACGACGGCGCTACAGGAGTTCCAGGGATGACCAGCTATACTTCTTTCCACTCTCGTCCTCGTATGCTGTGCCTGATTGGGATTGGTCTCTTGTCAGGGACCTTCGCCATGATGGGCCTCGAATGCCCCGCGGCGCCGGTCATTCCCGGCGGCGGTGGTGACGATGGAGGACCGGGCACTGGAAACAGCGGTGTGACCGGCAAGTATGTCGGCTCCGAACGATGCAGCCAGTGCCACGCTCGTGCCCATGAGGCATGGGGGCAGACGCTTCACGCCAAAGCCCTGTCGACCCTCGAAAAGATCGGTCAGGGGTCAAACGCGGCCTGCCTCGGCTGCCACACGATCGGCTTCGGTGAAGAAGGCGGATTCGTGAATCGAGCAACGACCAACGTCCTGGCCAACGTCGGCTGCGAGAGCTGTCACGGCCCTGGTCGCGACCACGTGACCAACGTCAACGTCGTCGAACTGCGACCTCCCAAGAGCATTTCCGCAGACGTGTGCGGAAAGTGCCACACCGGCTCGCATCACCCCACTTTTGAGCAGTGGAGCGAATCCGGCAAAGCCCTCGTCACCGACGGCGTCTGGCAGTCATTCGCGGGCGGCAACAACCTGAACAACTGCGGAACCTGCCACTCGGGTGATTTCCGATACCTCGCCGTGTACAACAACGAAACCGTTCAGAACGACTACCTGAAAAACAAAACCCGTGAGGAAATGCACGGCATCACTTGCGTCATCTGCCACGACCCGCACAACAGGACCGGCAACGCCGCCTTCCCCGAAGAAGGCCGCGACTATCAACTTCGGTTCCGACAGGTTCTCGATCCGGTTCCGTCGAACACGGTCGAAGACGCGACCAACAAGGAACGCTTCAATCTGTGCGGCCAGTGTCACCACAGCCGCGGACGTACCTGGGCCGACACCGCGCGAGGCCCGCATCACAGTGTTCAGGCCAATGTCTACATCGGCGAGATGCCTGTCCCGGTGGACACGCCGCCGCTCGTCCTGAGCATGAATTCTCCGCACCGCCTCGTTCGCGAGCAGTGCTCGACCTGTCACATGTATCGAAAAGACTTCGAGAGCGAAGTCGCACCGGCCATCAGTGGACATGACTTCAAGGTCAACTACGAGGGTTGCACGGGTGCCGGCTGTCACCCGTCGGGTGCAAACGCCCTGGCCCTCAAGCAGACGCTGGAGAACAACGTCAAGACCCGGCTCGACGGCATCAAGAATCGCCTCGGCGACCCGGCCACGTGGGAATACACCTCCAACGGCGGGCCAAACAATGCCGGCCAGGCGGCACTTCCGGAGGCGATCAAGAAGATCCGATTCCTCTATCACTACACGATTTCGGATGGCAGCTATGGCATGCACAATCCCGCCTACGTCAAGGCCATGTTGACGCGAGCGGAGGACCTGCTCACGGCCGAGGGGCTATGAGCACGTGATCAGAGGATGCCGCAGTTCGTCCGAACGAAGTACGCGGCATGAAGTAAATGGAAAAACGGGCGGCGCGCGGGTATGATTGCCTGCTCGCCGCCCTTGTTTTTGCAGGGCACTCTCACCGGAGTGCGCGATCGGCATGCACGAACGCCACCGCGACAGAAGACAATGCTCTCTCAAGGGGCGCGTGCTTATTATCAGTACGCTCTGCGTGGCGTGCGGCATCTGGAGCGGCCTCGTCTGTCCGTCGGGCGGGGCCTTTCCGGCGCCGAGTCTCCCGATCTACAACAACGCCTCCGACCCGACCAACGCCGGGGCATCGTACGTAACCTCCGCGAGCTGCGCCGCCTGTCACCCCTCCTTCTTTGAACTGCACAACCGCCACGGGCATGCCCAGGCCTTCCAGTCGACGAACGGCTCAGCACCCGTGTATCCAGCGGACGTCGAAGGTCCCGGCGTACCCGATCCACCGCCGGGCTTTGACTGGTCACAGATCGCCTACGTGCTTGGTGGCTACACCAAGGGTGCGTACTTCATCAATCTCGACGGCTTCCTGATGACCACCGGCGGCACGGGCACTTCGACGCGATGGAACCTCGCCAATGCTGCCAATGGCACGGCACCCGGCTTCACGCCCTACGAGCCGGCGCTGGTGAATCTTTCGCTGCCGCACGAAGTCAACCGTCGCTTCACCACAGGTGCCCAGGCGCCGCAACCGATGGGGCCGCTCTCACAGGACAGCCGCCCCGGCATCGGCGGCACCTGGGTGGAGGCCGGTGTCCAGTGCGAGGCCTGTCACGGCCCCGGCTCGAATCATGTCCCGCGGCCTGCTGCGCGCGATCTGTTCGTCGATTCCAGCGGGGCCCAGTCATGCAGGAATTGTCACAGCGGATCACCGGGACTTGAGGAGGGGGCGATCCCGGCGCGGGATGGTTTCATCTCCGCACGATCTGAATGGGTCGAGCTCAAAGCCAGCGGCGGTCATGCCTCCTTCGCCTGCACCTTCTGCCACGATCCGCACCGTTCGACCACCTACGATCGGACCAATGCCATCCGCAATCAATGTCGCGCCTGCCACACCACGGAAAACATGGCCCTCCACGACGGAAAGGTCTTCACGCATCCGAACGGCTACACCGAAGTGCTTTCCTGCGAAAGTTGCCACATGCCTTTTGCCGGTCGCGTGGTCAGCGCGGCAGCGCCGGAAGTCGTCGGACCACTGGCCCGCATGGGCGACTCGCGCACTCATATCTTTCGCATCACCACAGACCCGATCGACTACACCGGCTTCTTCACGCCCGACGGCTCGCAGGTGGTGCGCGATGCTCAGGGCAAGGCGGCGCTGACCGCGGATTTCGTCTGTCTCCGGTGCCACAACGACGTCGCCCTGCCGAACCTGTCCTTCTCCGTCGATCGCGCCAGCGAGATCGCCATTGGTGTGCACCGCGAGTTCTGATCGCGCGACTCCCCTCCCATTCCTGTCTGGCTGGTCGCGTATCGACACGACATCCTGCGTGTGCGGAATCTTTTGCCAAACTGCGATCTATCCACAACGGTCAGAACGCTACTCGTGTTAAAGAAACGCGGAAGGGTGGACCACGGCGGTCTCACCCCTCCGGAGCGGGCATGTAGGTCTCATCATTCACTCGCAAACCGTCTGCCACGAGCTGGGATTGCTGAGGCCGCAGAGGAAGCCGCCCACGAAATCATCATCACAACCCACGTTTCCGACCGCGACGATCGCCGCGATGGCCAGACCCAGGATTCTCTTAACCAGCGAGACTTCCTTCTTGCTTCGAATGCGTTTCATGGCTCTCTCCTTGCCGTTCAGGCGTTTCGCAGACATCACCGTGATGTCTGTCAGGAGAAGTAACCGCTTCAAACCGTAAAATTCCCGAAAAAGTCCGGCCAGGTCCCGGCCATCTATAAATCGAGAGGGCGCTGCCACATCGCCCCTTACCAGGAGGCCACGCTTCCAGAGAGAGAGGCGGTTTCGCAGGTCGGGTCATTGACCGTCGGGGCTGTAAAAGCGCGGCGCGCTCCTGAAAAGTACTGAAAAATCCGGAAAAACTCGGAGCCGGTTGTCCGTTGTCGGACGATCGGGAATCGCGGTTGCGCAGTTGGTCGCATACGGATGAGTTCTTGATCGGTGTGCGCGCCGGGGAAGTACGAATGACGTATTTCGATTTACGAATTGCGGAGCGGCGAGCAGGAGCGCCGGCGTCGAAGCGCCACGGCGTTTACGCCGTGCGGCGCAACATGATCCCGGGGCGGGGTTTGAAGATCGAGA
>JRYF01006400.1_pt1 | contig 28384 bp, 44 predicted proteins | sample 235331 | NCBI WGS metagenome assembly JRYF01 (sample SAMN03074217, study PRJNA261475) | activated sludge metagenome | biome: Wastewater Treatment Plant; feature: Wastewater; material: Activated sludge; isolation source: activated biomass of a wastewater treatment plant treating hydrocarbon... ...
CTGCCAGATAGCCGCCGCAAACCCTCCTGCAAATCGCAGCACGAAGGGGCTTGGGACAAAAACAATGTGCTTCGGTTGAGGCAGCTTTGCGGCGCTGTAGAGACCCAACACTGCCTCCCTGCACAGCTGCCTCTCCTCTTCGTCCATGGGCTTGGTGCTCATGGCGTTGGCGATCCAGCGGTCTCGCCAGGCCGGCAACTGCGCGCGGTGCTCTTCGGTCAGTTCGTACAGTTTCTTCTTGGGCATTTCCTTCTCCTTAGACGCCAAACGACGCCTGCCCCGGCTGTGCGCCAACGGGCAACTGCGTCTCCTCGTCGAGCTCGACGCCGCAGTGACGGCAGAAGAAGCCCTCAGCCTCCGGGTCGTACGCACCCTCGTGAGAGCAAGCAGCGGCCTCGACCACCTCGGGGAGGCGCACTGTGCCGGCCTGCACCGACCGCAGCCAGGTGCGCAGCTCGCCAGCGCGCTCGTCTGGCACGCGGCCAGGGAAGAAGGTGTCGCCATCACCCCTCGTCGAGGGATACATCGTCTTGACGGCGCTCACCGCGCGGGCGAAGTACCCCTCGCCCATGCTGTCCTTGATGTCGGCGAGCAGGCGCTTGTTGTCTGCCTTGATTACCGCGACCGGCTCCTGCGGCGTCGGCTCGTATGCCGCGTCGATGGCGCCGGTACGGTCCACTGCAACGTCGAGACTCGTTTCCTGGAGCTCGAGGTCTGTCTCCGGGTCGTAGTCGCTGCTGATTGCCGCTGCGAGACCGCTCATCTCGGCCGGGAAGGCACGACGCAACGCCAACGCCTCGGCGCACTTCCCGAGCATGACGTCGGGCATCTTCGCCCACGTCGGGCTTAGCTTGTGGTCGGCGCCGAGATACTGTGCATAGCTCTCCCAGCGGCAGACCGCCGTCGCCTTCCGCCCCGGCCAGTCCTTGCGGTAAACGGAGCAGCGGGCCGCTATAGGGTGAGTGCCCTTGCCGGTCCAGACCTCTGACCAGATGCCGTCTTCGTCCAGCCACTCGACCGGGTCCTGGCCGGCGTACTTATCAGAGCGCTCGGCAACGAGACGCAGGCCGTCGATGCCCACCTGAATCGCCATGACCTCGCGCTTCTCGCGCCCGTCGTAGCGCTTCACGGCGTAGATCTGCCGCATGAACGGGTCGAGGCCGGTACGGCGGCAGGTGGCCACGAACAACTGCAGCTCGCTGTTGGTGGCACCCTTGCAGATCGTGTCCTTGATGACCTGCAGTTGCTCGGGCGAAAACTCGATCGGTGTCGGCGACAGTGCGCCTTCAGTACGCAGCGCCAGTGCTCTCTCGGACATTGATTCTCCTCTCGATAACGAGTGCCAGCAGGTGCCTGGCCCTCGGAACATCTCTCCCTCGCAGCCGTCGTTGACGTGGACGGCGATTCCCTCGGGCGTCATGACCATCGGGTAAGCGCGCCCTTGTCGGCTCCGGCTGTGCACGATGAAGTCGGCGCCTTCAGACAGCATCCCCAGCTCTCGCGCCAGGTCCTGCGAAAGGCCGATCGCCTCAGGGGTCCAGGTGGTCACCATCCCCTCCTGCTGCTGGGCGTGTAGAAGTAGGTCTCGCGGCGGGGCATCTTCTCGCGCTGCTCATCGGCGCACTTGAGGGCCTCACGCATATCGGCGTGGTGGTGCTCGCAGCGCCAGACGGTCAGCAGTTCCCGCGTCAACTCGGCGCGGTAGGTATCATCGGCGAGGTGAGCGACGTGCAGGTTGTAGCGGAGCGGCCGGCTGCGACGCTCGCTCATACCAGCATCAGCCCCACAAAGATCACGACGCAGTAACTCGTGATGACCGCGGGATGGTCGAGTACGGCCAGCACGCGCCGCAGCCAGGCGGGCACGTACGGCTCATCCCAGCGCTCGATGTGCTGCAGATGTGGGCCCGGAAGGCGATACTTGCTCGGCGCCATCACACCAGCCCCTCGAAGGCATCAGCAGGCTGACGCCCTACGCGCCCCTCGGCACGTCGTCGCTCAACGACATCACGCACCGCGGCGCCAAACTCGGCCTCCTGCTCCATGCAGCGAGTCATCCACGCCAGTGCCTCATCCCGCGTCGTCTCCCGCCAGTAGTTCCGAGCCGGGATGCCTGGCTGTACGGGAGACAACTCGTAGTAGGCGTACCCGATGGAGCCATCCTCCTTGCGCGTCACCCAGAGGCGCCGGTAGTGGTGCATGAGGTGGGGCATGTCGCACAGCGCCTCCATCTCCGTCATAAGCCGTTCCGCCTTCTCTGCTGGGCTCTCGTTGACCATCGGTGCTACACTCATCTTGTTCGGCCTTTCTGAGAGCCCCGGCGTTCGTAGCACCGGGGCTCTCGCTTTGTGTCCGGCGACCACCGCCGGTACCAGATAACAGCCCTACAGGCCCTCGCCTGTAGAGATGGACGGGGGCTCCTTCCCCACCACGGGCGCGCCATCCTTGCGGCGCTCGTAGCCAATGCGCTGCGCCAGGTCTATCGCGAGATCGGCGAGGCTCATATCGAGTTGCCTCCGCGCGCGAAGTCGGGCGTGACATCGCCATCAAGGCAATGCCAGAGATGCAGCACCTCAACGCCGTGAGGGCCGGCAACGTCGATATGCCTGTCCTTCGACGGGAAGACCTGCAATGCCGTCTTCTCTTCGCCGATACAGAGCCGCTTGAGAATCTGGAGGTCGCCATAGGACGGCATGCCACCGCCCTTTCGACTCACCGATGCATGCAGCCAGAGCTTGCCGTCCTGCTCGGTCGCGACCGAGACAATGAATGTCAGATCGTGGTACCGCGCTGCATACCCATCTGGAGAGCGCGTTATCAAGGTTACGGACGGGTGCACCGGCAGATCGAGGGCTCGTGCCGTCATCGCAATGCCTCCGTGTTAACCAGGAGGCGATACTCGAATAGCCCATCCCCTACGTAGCGCTTCTCGACCTGGTGGGAACCAAAGCGCGGCTTCCGAGCGTGGCGAAGGTCAGCACTCACCGAGGCCTCCGGGTCGCCCGTGGCGTCTGCGATCTCCCGCAGCGTCCGCCATCGCCCATCAGCCATGAGGCTGAACACGCGCCGGTACTGGCTGCTCAGACGCTCATCGTCGCGCCAGGGGAGGTAGTCGCTCCCGTCGAACCGCAGCGGCTGCTGCACGCCCGTCATCACGACAGCGCCTCAATAACAAGCGTTGTGCCCAGGAAGGCACCCGCGAACAGCAATGTCGCGATGAAGCCTGTGACGATACCCGAGGCGAAGCCGGTCAGGAGGTCGCGCATCACGCCCCCACCTCCAGCTCCCGCAGCGCCTCAGTGCGCGTGACGGCGCGCCACGACCACGCCCCGCCCTCTTGCTGCGTGTAGAGCTTGTAGGTGGGCTCGGTGCCGTACAGCCACGACGCCGGGTAGATGTGCAGCTCACGCCGCATCTCCGTGCCCCGTGAGCGCAGCGCGACGAACGAACCGCCGGCCTGCTCTGCCTCGCGCTCCAGGCAGGCGAGGGCCTGCTCGGCAGGTGAATGTGTCGTTCTCGATNNCTGCTCGGCGGACTGAGAAACCGGGTGGGGGGGGGTTAGTGAATCAGCAGTCTCGCGAATCTGCGAGGTGGGCAGTAAGGCGGGGGTTCGATTCCCCCTGGCCGCTCCAATTACCAAAGGCGTGTTGTTTTTCATGGCAGGGCAAATATATATGCGAGATCGCAAGAAGTCAACAGCCCAAGGCACGAATTCCGAAGATTTATGCGAATTGACAACAACTAGCGGGCGGCCTACCATGCCTACCGTGGACCCGATAGGAACTCGACTTCGCAATCGACGGAACGAACTCGGCCTCACAATGGAGCAAGTGGCTGAACGCGCTGGCGTTGACCAAGGCACTGTTTCCCGCCTTGAAGCGGGCAAGATGCCGAGGGTTGCGTTTGGCGTGATCTGCAAAGTAGCCAGACGAAGCCTAGGCATGAGCTTGGATGAACTGGCGGATCTTGCCGTTGAGGCCGATGAAGAGGCGTCCATAGAGTCTCGTTTGCCAGCGGCAGTTTAGGACATTTGTACTAGGAGTTACACTACGAACATGCTAGTCTGCTCCCACTCGAAAGAGATCTGACCAATGGCACTCATAGTCGGCCGCCCCCGCCCGGCAATGAGGGATCGCACAGTATGGTCGCTACGTCGGAGTGGGACGCAGTTGCTGAGGACTTCCGTCTCCATCTTGTAAGTGCCGCGGCGGCAGGCGAAACGATAAGGACGTACGTCGCCTACACTCGCCTCTTCTACAATTGGCTGAGCATTCGAGAGCTAGACATCTTCAAGGCCGAGAAGCGGACAATCGCTACGTTCTTGGCCACTATCGCCCGCAGTCACACGCGGAATACAGTGCGCAACTACACTTGTGCACTCCGAGCTTTCTATCGCTTCTGTATTGCTGATGGGCGCCGACAGGATGACCCCACCGGGGGAATATCCCTTCGTAAGCCGAAGCTCCAGCCGCGGAGGCCCTTCAGCCCCAGTGAGCTCAGAGCCCTCTACATGGCACCCAAGGCCGCACCCGTGTGGATCTGCGACCACCGCCACGCCACAGAAGAGGAGGCGCTGCCCTGCGCCGTAGAGGAGCTGGAGCGCAGGAAGGGCAAATGAAAGAGCCGCCCGTTCTGCAAAGGCGGCTCCTCCTCTCACCCCCTTAAGGGCAAGCGGCTCAGCTTATCACGCTACCTCAGCCCAGCGTCACCCGTAGAGGGCGGCCGGATTACGACCGGCGCGACTGTAGGCACCGGCGTCGGCTCAACAACCACCGTCTGAACAATAGGCACCGGGATGAACACCGGCGCCTGCGTAGGAACCGCGGTAGGCTCCGGCGTGCCCGTGGGCGTGGGCTCCGGCGTACTCGTCACCGTGGGAGTCGCCTTGAGGCTGACGACAAACGTGCAGCCAATCGTCTCGCCGCGGCGCAGGTCCACCGTGACGGCGCGCTCGTCCACCGATGTCTGGACGTCGCTGCGCCGCGGTGTCGAGCAGGTGATGTCGGTCAGCTCCCAGGCGTCGGTCACCTGGCGCAGCGTCACGCGATAGAGGCCGTCGACGAGCTGGCCGAAGTTCTGAACCTCGTCCGACCACAGGCTGAAGGCGTCGAGACCGCCGGCGGCCGTGAATCGAAAGCGCTGCGTGCTGTCGCTGTCGACAAGGATGTGCAGCTCGCCGGTCGGGGCTGGCGTTGAGGTGGGAGTCGGCGACGGCGAGGGCGAGGGCGTCGCGGTCGGTGCCGCGGTGGCCGTCGGGATGGGCGTCTCCGCTGGCGCTTCCTGGGCGCTCACGACGCCGGGCTGATAGGCGACCAGGCCGAGTGTCAGCGCCAGGCCGGCGATGACGGCCGGCCCGGCGAGCTGGCCCTTCTTAAGGATCAGTGCAGCCAGCGTTACACCGTTGCTGACGGCGAGCATGATCAGCGAGATTTCGTCGCTCGTCAGGTCGAGAATCCCGGTGAGGTTCAAGACCGGGAACAGCGAACTGATGAAGGCTATGAGTGCAGCGCGAACGTTGTCGTTCATGGGTTCTCCTTTGCCGTTCTGCCGGCTAAACGCGGGGCGGCCAGCTCCAGTGGCCCGGCTTCGGCTCCTCGCTGTACGGGACGCGATTGAAGAACAGGCCGGTCGGGTTGAAGACGGCGACGTCACAGACGTCGTCTTCGTGGACGTCGGTGATGATGGCGGCACGCGGTGCCGGCAGGAACTCGCCGCCGGGCGTGCCATAACTGTGGTAGTGGGCGATGCGACCGATGGTTGGTTTCATACCTTCCTCTTCACGTTGAACGACGGGCCGCAGCCGACGAAACCGCACGACGGACACGTCGCGGCGTCTTCCAACTCGACTCCCTCAGGTGCGTAGGGCTGCAGCGGTGCACAACCGTTGGGGCATAGGCCCTCAGCGAGGTAGGCTTCGCGCCGGATGATGCGGGCGCTTTCGCGGGCGTCCTCCTTGGCGTTCCCCGAAGAGGGGAACATCATGCGTCCTTCCAGCGCTGCCTTTAGACCGTCACTCATGTTTCAATCCTTATCTGCTCACGTCGATGACCACCGGCGGGTTGAGCGGGGCGCCGGCGTTGGTGACTATCTCGACCCAGCCCGACCGAACTGGCCGCGTGCGGTACTTGAACAGGAGCGCGATGTCGAGCTCGGCCTTAGCTCGGCGCTCGTCCAGTTCCTGCTTCTCTCGTTCGTCCACGTTTCCCTCCCGTAAGGCGGCGATGAAATTCGTCCACGGGAACCAGCGCCCCGGGTCGCTCTTCCCGACGCGCCGCCCCTGCGCGGTCTCCTGATGCCCGATGAACCCCGGCTCCGCGCTCGACGTCGCGTGTACCGCCGGCACGCCGAAGTCGTGCACGTAACCGCGGCAGACGTCGACCAGCGCCGAGAGCTGCACGACCGTGAACCCGTCGTCCTCAACACCCTGCTCGAGCTCGATGCCCCAGTGCGTCGCGTTGTGCTCGCCGGCATGGACGGCGCGCTTGTCGTCGGGGACCACGCGCGCCTTGCGACCGTCGCGGGCAATAACCCAGTGCGACGACAGGCCGACGTCCGGGCGGCCGAACCAGTTCAACGTGCCCTGAAACTCTGAGGGATTGTTGGAGACGCCCGACCTCGTCGCGTGGATGACGACGCCGCGGCCCGTGGGCGTGCCCGGCGTGCTGTTCGGCGAGATATGGATGATGTCCGGCGCAATCACGGCAGCACCCTAGAGATGATGTTGAGCACGAGGGTCACAACAGCCACCACGGCGCCGAGAGACGCGAGGTCGCCCTTGCGCAGCGACGACCGACCGGAGGCCTCACCGTCGGCGTAGGCATGGAGCTTTCCGTGCTCTTCCTGCCAACGGTGATCCTCATCGAAATGGCGCTGGATAGAGCCGTTCTGCTGGTCCAGGCGCTGCACGACGGCCTGTATCTGGGTCGAGAGGTTGAGCTCCGTGGTCGCCACCTGCTCCCGTAGCGCCACCTGCCCAGACTCAACCTTCGTCAACCGGTTCTCGATACGGATCGCCTCCGAGTCGACCACGTGCTCACCTCCTCTCCCGTCGCGCAAAAACAAAAATGCCCGCCGACACGAGCGGGCCGAAGCTGGCTACGTGTGCGACGGGCTGGCTCCCATCAGGGCGGGAGCGGGCCCCTGTATTTGGTTAGGATGACTACGCGCTTATCTTACCAGCACCAAGCAATGCGGGGTAACGGCGCGTCCACTCTCGATACTGCTCCGGCCAGAGTTGCCGCAGCACCTCCCGGTGGTCAAGCCAGCTCGCGAGAAGCCCTCCCTTCTTCACCCACTGCGTCAGGTACGGGTACTCGTCCGTAAGGATCGACTCCTTGCCGAAGCCCGCCTCGAGGTAGAGCCAGCGGAAGGCGTCGCGCACCGGCGTCAGATCGGCACGGCGCCAGACGACCCGCCCCCACTCCTCCGTCTCGATCACCGGCTCCGCACCCGCCTCGTTGACAATGGCCCAGGGGACGATGTTCTTGTGCCTTGCAATTGCGAGCGTCAGCGTGTACGGCTCGACCGGCCACGGTGCCGCGAAGAGGAGTCCGTCCAGCTCTTCGCGGTGGAGGGCGCGGAACTCACGCCTGGTCAGGAGACGGTGCCCGGCGCGGCGGTAGTTGCTGCCCGGTGCGAAGTAGTGCTCGCAGCCGGCGCACATCGACCGCCCCCGCCGGTCGCAGTCCGCATGCGACATGAAGGCGGGCGGCAGCCGCAACGGGCGCGCCTCGGACTCCGCGCCACAGACGTAACAGAGGCTGTCGCCGGATGGGACAGCCTCACCAGTGACAGCCTCGTAGAGCAGGTGCGTCGCTACCGGCACGATGTCACCTGCACTCGCTCGATCGCGCGCGCTAGCTTCAGGTGCGAGCGCCGCCGAGCGTCGCACGCCGCCGCCTGCTCCAGCAGCCAGCAGCGCACCGCCTCGCGCAGCTCCGGGTCCAGCGCGAGGAGCGCCGGGCCGAGGGCAGGCTCCTGCAGCAGCGTCACTGCAGCACCCACATCGTCACGACAATCATGCCAGGCGAGCCGGCGCCGCCGGTCCTGCCCGATGTGTTCTGGCAGGCCGCGCCGCCGCCACCAGCACCGGCACCCGATGCCGCGATGCCGTTTGACGTGCCGGTAAGCTCCCTCCCGCCGGTGCCGAACGGGCCAGAGCCACCTCTCCCACTGACCCTCACCGAGTTGGTATCGATACGCCAGGTGAAGCCGAAGCCGCCCAACTCCCCAGTCTTGTTTATCGTGCCGCCTGACGCAGCCCCCGATCCGGAGCCGCCACCGACCGGCAAGGTGGTGTTTGTGGATCCAGGGTTCGCATTTTCGCCATCGCCGCCGCTGCCACCGCCGGCAGTGAGCTTGGCCGGGGATCCGAAGGTGGTTGTCCCACCCGGAGATCCGGAGCTGCCTGTATCAGCGCCGCCAGCGCCGCCAGCACCTACCTCGAGGTCCTCAGAGGCGCCAAGGTCGGCTGCTGCAAACCATCGCTCGCAGTAGCCGCCGGCCTGTCCGCCCTGGGCTGCGTTCGGGCCATTGTCGGCGCCGCCCCCTCCGCCGCCGCCGCCGACTTGCCGTACGAGCGCGCAAACGAGGCCCGGAGGCTTCGTCCAGGTGTGTGAGCCGGGCGTGTCGTAGACATCTTCGATCACCTGGATGTTGGCCAACGCGAGCATGTTGTCCTTGACGTAGGTCTCCAGCCAGGCATCCGGCAGCGGGTTACCGGCGCCTGGCGGGTCAGCGGGTGTGGTCCAGGCCATGTCCTTGCCTCCTAGGGTGCGAGTACGTCCGAGCCGTCCAGCTCGCTGACGTCCAAGATGAAGTAATTTGGTGCCGGTTCGGCCGGCGAGAGTTGCCAGGTGGTCTCAAGCAGTCGGCCCGTTCCGAATAGATGAGAGATGGTCTCGACGTGGAACTCACGGCTGATACCAAGCGCAGTCTGCGCGCTCTCCGCTTCGACGGTGATGCGATCAGCCAGATCACGCGTTAACTGCTGCTCAAGCGTTGCAGCATTCTGAGCAATGAGCCCGAGCGTCAGAATCGGGCGCGGGGCCTTGTGCCGCTCGATGAAGTACTCGCAAGCGGCGCGCGCGTAAGGGACGGCGCCGAACCAAGGCGATGCCAGCGGGTAGGCCCGGCGCCCGAAGTTTGTCTGCGATGTCGCATCACTGGCAGAAACGGCCACCGTTCCCGCCTGCTCAACGACAATGCCTGAAACCTCAATGCCGAGCAGTACGGCAGTCTCTGTTGAACTCAAGTTGATAAGGCTAATAAGAGCGTAGTTACTTCCGTTAAGCAGAATCAGTCCCAGAACTGATGGTGTGTTCTGCTGGTTGAGAGACACGGTCGTCCACTCATCAACGTAGAGTCCACCGCTAAAGATCTGGTTGGGATACGTTGCAAGAACAGAGGTCGCCTCGCTTGGCGGGATCACAAGCGGGCCACCTTCGTACCGCCAGAGAACGCGCTCGCCCTCCAGGGCGTAACGCTGCACGGTTGCCTCGATGACGTTGTAGATTTCGCGCAGGTAGTCGCTCTGCCTGATGCCCACGTAACCGAGTGGCGAGGAGCCATCATCACTGAACGTTGCCCGCGAGCTACCGTGCTCGATGTCCCTGTCGTATCTGCCCCGGAAGATGATGTCCCACGCACGCCCCTCGGAGAGGAACCCGATCTCGGTGTCCTCAATCTCTCGCAAGAGGGCGATAGCCTCACGGTCGCGTGCATGCCAGCGGCTGATGGGGACCGTTCCCGCGTCGATAGACCTGTCCTGAGCGGGCCACCCTGCTGCGTCGAGGATGGCATCCACAACTGCCCCGGTCAGCACCTTCTTACGAGCCTGCGGGCTGATACGGGCGTTGGCGCCGGCAAGTCGCGCCAGCGCACCGTAGGCGTAAAGCGTCGCAGTCGGCAGGCTCTTACTCACTACCGAGGGCTCGATGCGATCGAGGTAGCCCGTCCACAGCATCTCGTAGACCGTCGTTGAGTAGACATACTGAGGGGCAGTCGAGCCCACAGTGTTGATGTCCGTCAGATCGAGGCCGTTGCCGCTGGCGTCGTGGCGAGTCACGGCGCTGCTGCCGTCACTCTCCTCGTCGAGTTGCCACCAAGCCACCAGGTGGTTGAGCAGGTCCGCCCCGTCCGTGTCGGCAACGCCTAGCTCGGTGATGTTACGCGGCCGGTTGCTGTTATAGAGCCAGACGAGCTCCTGCTGGTCGAGGACCTTGTCAAATACAGCGACGGCCGCCGAGAGGCCGAAGAGGGCATCGCTCCCGTTCCACTGTGCCCCGACGCAAAAGGGGGCGTCGGAGTCGAAGATGCCCTGCGAGTAGGAGGTCTCATTCGAGGCCCCACCGTTAACGCTGATGATTAACTTCTCGCCAACGGCGTCGTGCGAGGCCGCGACCATATGAAAGCCCGCCTGGGGTGAACCATAGTTAGAAGCCGTCACGCTTGCGGTGTTGGAGCTTCCATCGTGCGAGACCTCGAAGATCCAGCGGTCTGGGCTGGAGTCGTACTTGATGCGATACGACTTGTCGCTGCCCTCTTCCCACTTGGCGACGAACTGCTCAACGCCGCTCTTCACCAGAAATTGCACGAAGCCAACGATTGTGAAATCACCGGTCAGGCTGAGCTCCGGAGTGTCGGCAATCCTCAGGTGCTCGCTATTCAGCCTGACGAAGACAGCGGCGTACTTCGGCACATCGCGGCCGGCACGCAGCCTGACCTTGCGCCCCGGCAGGAGGTTGCCGTAGAGCGGGCTGGAGGCATTGAAGCTGCTGAAGCGTCCGTCGCGGTTATCGAGAACAGCGCGCAACTCGCCGGCGCTGCTCCGCCCCGTGAGCTGTGAGGCATAGTCCCGGCCGCGTTTGCACTCACCGCCGAGGAGGTATGGCGAGAGGTTCTCGCCCGTCGAGACGAAGTTGTCATCGGCGTCGAAGTCGACCGCCAGCTCCATCGTTGCAATGCTCATGTAATGCGCCCCATAATCAGGCGTTTTCGATTTAGCAGGACATCAAGGAAGAAAGGGTAACGAATGACCACCGAGCAGGGGCTACCACCAGTAAAGACTATCGAAGAGCGCAAGGCGATTCTGGCCCAGAACATCGCAATGACTGTTGGGGCAGGGGCTCGCATCGAATCCCAATCAGAAACGATGGCCGTTCTCGTGAAAGGGAAGAAGGTCAACCACATTCTCCATTTCTTACTTGGGTTCGTTACCTTCGGCATTTGGTGGATAACGGTCTGGCCGTTTCTTGCCATCACAGGTGGAGAGAAGCGCACGCTTATGCAGGTGGACGAATACGGCAACGTCTTGAGCCAAAAAGCGTAGATCACGGTGTCGCCAATACTCCCGCGAAGCCGCCGGCGAGCGCCGTGTTGCGCACCGCTGTGGCGACACGCACGTCGAAGTTGATCCCATTGAAGGATTCAAGGATCGCGCGCAAATCACGGAACGCAGTTAGCGCCGCCCTTAGCTCCGGATGAAGATCGCGCCAGTCGTTGACGTTCTGGCGCATCCAGAAGGACGTATCGCGGATGGCGACAGTGAGCTCTGCTGCCGCCATCTCCTGCTGCGCCGCGGTTAACAGGGTCTGGTTGGCCTGGTCGGCCTGCGCCTTGAGGACATTCGTCCGCGCCAACTCGAACGTTAGCTGCGCCTGCAGATGGTCGCGCAGATCCTGAAAGCGCTTGAGCGCCTCGTCTGGTGCGCCACCCGCCTTGAAGCCGGCGAGCGCCAGGTCGACGTTCGCGATCTGCAGCTGCAGGTCGGCCTGCTCTCGTGTCTGCTGGCCGAGGAGTGACGATGCAGCGCTCTTGAGCTTCTCCATCGTCTCGCGCGCCAACGTCCGTACCATCTCCTCGCCAGCATGACGGGCGGCGACGAACATCTCCGACAGCTTCGCGATTGTCTTCTCGAAGTTGAAGGCCTCTTCCTCCGCTGCCTGCCACTGTGCGACAAGGGCGGCGGTCGCCTCATGAGCACCAGCCGCCGCGGCCGACATCTTCAGCTCAAGCGCTTCGGCGTAGGAGATGATCCCATCCTTAAGCGCCTCGGTGAGCGTTAGCACCTTCTCAGCAGCTGTGGACGCGGCCTTTCCTGCCCCCTCTACCGCGACTGCGGCAGCTCCTGACTCTGCGCCAGCTTCGCCTAAACTCAGAGAAAGCCCTCCGACTGATGGCGTGGCTGAATCAGCCCTATCGCTCAGATCGGAAATGGTATTAGCCAATTTCTCGAGTCCGAGATCCACCCCTGCCAATCTCGGAAGAGAGACAGCACCAAGGTTCAACCCGCTTAGCGGGTTGACATTGCCGATGCCGGGAACGTTGAGGCGCCCAGAGAGTTTGCTTAGACCTGACAGCACGCCGTTGATGGCCTTCTCAACAATGGCGATGAGCATGTTCGGGAGAGTCCCGAACGCGTTCAGGATTGCACCGACGGCGATCTTCGCCCCAGCGCTGGCGTAGTCCTTGAAGGCCTGCCAGGCTTTGGCCCAGTCACCGTGCACGATGGCCACCCAGAATTTGATGAGGCTCCTGAATGCTTCGTAGAGACCCACCCACATCTGGAGCGCCCCAGAAACACGGGTCTTGATGTTCTCCACAACAGCATTGATCACCACACTGATCGTCGGCCAATGCTGCTGGATAAATTTCACAACGTCGTCGATCGCTGAGCGGATGGAAGGCATCACTCGCGCTACTAGAGCTTCAAGCACCGGCAGCACCTTAGTAACCAACACCTCAGTGAAGGCGACCTTTGCCTGTGTCCACTTCAACTGCAGTGGCAACAAATACCCGCCGATCTGAGCCGAGAGGTTCTCTTGTTTGGCTCGGAGTCGCTCAGCGGCGCCAGCAGCAGTATTCGCCTCGCGGGCGAACTGGCCTTGGGAGTCGGCAGTCTGCTCAAAGAGCAATGCTAGACGGGCCTGTTGTAGTTCCATCGCCGTCAGGTCTTCAGTGCTCTTCTTCCCTGTATCCGCTAATGCACGCAGGTTTACGTCGGTCTGCTTGATCGCAACACCGTACCGCTCGATGGGGTTTGTCTCGCCCCTGATCAGAGAGGAGATCGCATTCATGGCGTCCTCGACAGGACCACCGAAAGTGGCGGCCATATCGGCAGCGCGCTTGGTGAGGTCGATGGTCTTACTGGAGACTTCATCCATCGAAAACCCGGCGCTCTTGAGCATGGCGCCGAGAGGCGCAGCGAGCTCGTTAAATGCGTTCTTACTGAGTCCTGCTTGCGTGGCTGCCGTCTGGCCCCAGGCGAGCATTTGCTCCGCGTTCTCCTTGAAGACTGAGTGCATGCCACCGATACTCTGCTCAAGCTCGGATGCAGCGGATAGAGCATCGGAGACGAAACCGGTGAGCTTCTGGCTGAACCCTGCGGCGACCTGAGCCGCCAAGAACCCAGCCGCCGCAGCGCCCGCCATCTTCAAACCATTGGTCAGAGAGAAGGTGCTTTGGGAACCATCTTCGAGCGCCTTCCCGAACTTGTCGGCACTCGCTGCTCCCTCATCAAGGCGCTTGCGCAGCTCCGCGACGTTGTCCGCGGCCTTGTCGGCCTTCATCTGGTCGAGCGTGTCGCCGGTCTTCTTCGCCCGCTCCTCGAGCTGCAGCGCGCGCTTGCTCGCCTCGACGAACTGGATCTGCATGTCCCGCGTTGCTGCAGAGACGTTGCCGATCTGCTGGCCAGCAGCCTGCAAGATGGCTTCGCCGGTGCTCTTCGCACTGAGAACGATCTCGAAGTTGGCTCGTGCGTCAGCCATTACGGCTCGCCCTCTCGATGTTGGCCATGACGGCGCTTATCAGGGCGTCTGAGAGTCCAGCGCGCTTGAGCATGTCCTCGTCCGTATCCGCCTGCTCTACCAGCTCTTTCGCACGCGCGTACGTACGCAGCTCCATGATGTCGAGCAGCGTGAACGCGTCCTCGTGCTCCAAAGCTGATGGCAAGCAGTGAAACTCCTCGCATAGACGGCTTATCAACCACTCTCCTGGCGGGCTAACGCCTCCCACGCCGTCAAGCGCTAGGTGGAAGGCGTAGAGTCTTCCCCCCGGTCGCTGTCCCGTCCCGGCAGCACGTTCGCCATCAACCAGCCGAGCTCGCCAATGTCGAGCGTGTTGAGCACCTCGGCCGTGGGCGGGGACTGGTACGGCTCGCCGTCGTCGTCCGTCCACGTCCACTGGACGATGCGACCCGCCAGGAAGGCCCTGATCTCGTCCAGCCGCGCCGCCAACTCATCGGCGTCGTTCGAGTTGAAGTCAGACTGGATGGCCGCGGCGCGCAGCATGTCGTTCGGGGAGACGCGCACCCGGAAGGACACGGTCTCTCCGGCATGGGGGCGATAATCCACCCCATCGATAGTCACGACGTAATCGTCTGACTGGATAACCCGAAGAGGGAGCTTCGTCGGCTTTACTGGCTTGCTTGCTGCCATTACGCCTCCGTCGGTGCGCCCGTGGTCTGCAGCACCACCCGGCAGAGCGACAGCTGACCGCGGGTGATGTTGCGGACGATGCTTCGGACGACCGTCGAGATCGTAAGCTGCTTCGATCCGCCGAACACGATGACGAGGTTGGCCGTCCCACCAATACCGACCGTCTCTGCCTCGTCCCGCAGCAGGTTGGCATCGTCGGAGTAGGGCGCCTCGAGAGTGATCTCCCCGAGGCGGCCGACGCCGACTGAGGCGTGTGTCTCCCAGGCGCTCCCGATGGGTGTGATCTCCTGGAGGATCATCTCCTTGGTGATGTCGCCGATCACCGTGACATCGGCGATAGCCTGGCTGTTGTAGGTGACCGAGGCGTCTGCAGGGCCGTAACGAGCCATTTCTTACCTCCTTAGTACCGGGCGAACCCGATCATGTACGTGACGCTCTGGGTAGAGCCCGAGCCGTTGAACTCGTAGTTACTTGCGAGATAGCGGTTGACGGTGCCTGAGACGGCAACGCGCTGAGCATTCGGCGCCGACGCGACGTCAACGAAAGTGACAAGGTCGACGAAAGTGCTGTCGTCGGCTGAATGCGAGACGGCGAACGACACGTCGTCGTAGCCGCCGAGCGTTAGTGCCGTCACCTGCAGGTACCCGGCGCCGCCGGCGGCGCTCGAGGCACCGTTGTCGACGGAGTCGTCTTCCGTATCGCCGTCGTCGCCGGTCTCGGCTCCGAGCGCGTGCAGGATCACTCCCTCGTCATGCTGGCCCTCGCTCTGGTAGGTCGCGTTGGCCTTGTGCAGGGCGCCACGGCTGATCTGCCGGACGTACGTCGCCTGCACCAGCGGCGAGCCAATAAAGAGGTCGCCGATCACACCGCCTTCGGGCGCGAAGCAGAGCACCTTTGAAGCTCCCGGGTTGATAAGCGCCGCGTTGCTGCGGTTGGCCCCGTCGTTGTAGAAGCCCTGCTGCTGAATCGTGTAGCGGCTGACGCCGACGTAGGACTGCTCCTCCCACGACTGACCGAGCACAGTCGTCTCCTCGAGGAGCGCCTCGCGGTTGTCTTCGATCGACGTCGTGTCGCCGAGCACGTTCATCCCGCCGATCAGCAGCCAGGCGACGTCGGCCGGACCGTATCTAGCCATGCCGTAACCCCCTTCAGCCATGCAACGGCTTCGTCAACCGTGCCCTGGAAGATGAACCCTTCCTTCTCAACACAGGCCCAGTCGCGTTCGGTAGTTTCGACGCGATGCCACTGGTCGCCGAGCTGGGGTATGACGCTTCGCAGTCCAACCCAGACCTCGAAGTCATCCGCACCCGCATCGATCAATCGTGCTGACACAGGGATGGCGACGGCCGCCTTCGCCGCAGCCTGACTAACTTGCGCCATCGCTCTCCTCCTCCGCGCTGTCGGCGACTACCTCGATGTGTCCCTGCTCGAGCAGCCAGGGGATGCTCTTTGCCGGGATGTACTCGGCGACCTCGCCCGCCTCGATGCGCACGGTCTTGCGCTGGCCATAGGGGATGGGCTTGCCATCCTCGACCGCCTTGCGGATGCGGGCGTCCTCACGGGCGTTAATCGGCACCGTCAGCCCTCGCAGAGCGCGGTACTTCGTCATTCGACTTCCTCCAGCAAGACGAGGTCGAGGAAGATGTGGAACCCGGGATAGAGCCGGCCGGCCCACTCTATGGACTCGAGCATCGGTCGTTCCCCGCGCAGAGTGAGGTGTGCGACCGTGCCCATGAGACGCCTGTCATAGACGCGCTCCTGGTCGAACGCCTTCCAGGTGGCATCGAAGAAGGCGACCGCGATTTCCGCTGCGACGTCCGAATTCGGGTCGTGGCACATGAAGTCCACCTGCACGGTCATACGGTCTTCACGCGTCTGGCCGAGGCGGTACTCTTCGCCTGTATCAGGCCAATTCATGAAGCACGGCATCTCAGGCACCTCGTTTCGCGCTGGCGAAACGAGGTAGGAACGGCTCGCCGTCCGCTCCGTTAGCCCCAGCTCGGCGGCGAGGGCCTCGGGCAGTGCTATCTGCTCCTCGAGTGCCTTGATGGCCCGTAGCACCCGCAAAAGGCTCATTCGCTAAACCTCTGCGCCATGCGGGCGACGGCCGCCTGAAGCTTCAGCGGCGCCATGTTGACGAAGGCACGGTGCATGCTGTCGTGCTTTGCGCGTCCTGTTCGCCGCGGGTGGTGCGTGCGCTCGAAGCTGATGCGGTGCGACAGGAGCTTGCCAGCCATCACGCGCTGGTGCAGGAGGGCGTTACGGCGCTCGCCCAGGCCCTTGCCGGGCCGGCCGAGGCGCACGCCAACATCTTCAACGACCTGATTGACTTCGGCCGCCTGCTCCAGGGCATGTCCGAGCTTGGCCTCGAGGCGCTCGAAGTCGGGGACCTTAACAGTCAGCTCCATCAGGAATCCCCCAGGAAACCGGCCGGGTAGACCTGGACGTGCAGCGGCGCTATTAGATGCGCGTTGCCGGGATCGCGACACCAGAACGCGCCGAAGTAGCTGCCTACATCGAGGTCCTCCGTGTCTTCGCCAAGGACCTCGAACTGACAGAGCCCGTCTGCTGTATCCGTGATCACGACGTCCTTCGTGATGAGCGGCTCCTCGTCGGAGGCGCGGCGCAGTATCTCGATTTGAAGCGTCTGTCCGTCGAGGTTGCGGATCTTGTGGCCCATTGCGCCGAACGCAAGCGGTCCAGGCAGGGCGCTTACCGTGAGCGCCGTAGAGCCGGGGAGCGCCGTCGTGCCGACCTCGAGCACCGTGTTGGCGCCGAAGAGGAGCCGGTCGCCGTCCTCAATGGCATGCGCCAGGGGCCGCGCAACCAGGCTCGTGGCGCCTGCAGGCGCTCTTGCCGCGAGCTCAACGCGCTCATGTGAAAGAACCCGGAATACGACCAGACGGTCCTCGCCCTTTGCGATGCTCAAGCTGTGCATCGAGCCCTCCTTAACCGTCATCTGCTGGGCCGCCGCCACGACGGGGCGCGGGCCGAAGCCGCGGCTCCAGCCGGCACTCCACGGCCTTGTCGTCGCATCGAGGACGGTGGGACTGACGACCGTAATTTCGTCAGCCATCAGAGCACCTCCACGCGCCAACCGAAGGTCCAGCCACTACCACCGGGCCAGCTCGGTACGGAAACGGTGACTTCTGTGGACGTGATGTTGGAAATCCACGGCACGCCAACAACATTCGCCAACGGATTGCTGCTAAACGAAAGGCTGAAGTCCTGGACTGCCGGCGTGACGGATAATCCATGTGCGAAGGTGACGGACGTGCCGTCGCTGGGGATCGTTGCCGTTCCCTTGTTCTCGGTCACGTAGCCCGCGTTGTTGCGACGGATGTTACCGGCGCCGAGCGCACTGCCGAAGTTGTTCGTGTTGCCGCTGAAATCGTTGTTCTGGAACTTGTTGTTCGTGGTGTTCGCATCTCCGTTAACGCCCGTCCCGAAGCCCGAAACCTTCACGCCGGTGATGAGCGAGTCGCCGAGGCCGAGCACCGCGAGGCCTGTGCCCGTTCCTGTCTCGCGCTGACGGATGTTCACGTCCTGGACGCTGAGCCGCTGAGACGAGGCGAGCGACATACCGACGCCAGAAGCGACGCCGACATCGATCACGACACCGGAGATGACAGAATCCTCCATGCGGCCGCGAATCGCTGCCTGGTTGCCACCGGAGGGCACCAGGGAGTTGAAGATGTTGACGCCCTTGATGTTGATTGCGCGCGAAGTAGTGCCGGCGGTGAGACGGTCGATTGAGATGCCACCGTCAGCCCACGGTTCCCATATGTCGACCGACTGCATCGTGCAGTCGAAGATCGTCCCGTCTAGAGCCAGTGAGGCCCGGCAGTCGTAGAAGATGCAGTCCGTGATCCGGACATGCTCGACGCGGTTGTTGAAGCCCTCACAGCGGACGCCGGCACGGCGAGCATGGTCGATGCGCACGCCCGAGATGGCAACGTCTGACAGGATGCCCGCAGACGTTCCCTGCGGGTTGATGCCACGGCCGCAATTGCTGTGCCCCCCGGAAGGGTCCAGGTTCATGTAGAAGTTGCGGAAGGTGCAGTGGTCACCCGTCTGCAGGAAGATGTTGCTGAACTCGCCGAAGCCAGGCGCGGCAAGGATGCGGGACTGCAGCCCAGTGCCGAAGATGTCGCATGGGAAGTCGATGGTGAACAGGGAGCCGTCGGCCGGGCCGACTAGGTAGCCGACCGCAGCGGGAGGGAGAAACAGGGCGCCTCCTCCTTTGCTTTTCAGGTCGGCAAGCGCCGCAGCGAAGGCGGGTGTCGCGTCCGTCTCACCGTCATCTATTGGTGCCCCGTCAGCGAACTGCTGCGGCGTGACAAGGCGCTCGTGAACGACGGTCGCGATGAGCTCGCGTGCGTACACAGGCAGGATGTCCCAGCTGTGGTTGTCGGCGAACCTCTGGTTCAGCTCCGGGAGCGTCCGAGCGGCGACCATGCCTATGCCGCCTCCTTGAACGGGTACGCCCTAGGCGTGCCGCCGTTGTACATAAAGGCACGCTCCTGCGCGTCGGGGATACGGCCCCGCCAGAAGTGCACCCCTGCGATCCTGCCGTTGTAGAACTGGTGAGGATTGCTCCCTGCCCCGATGGCGAAATCGCCGCTGCCGCCGAACACGCCGGCCGAATGGGCTGCGGTCGCGAAGTCGCCGTCGTTCACCGCGACGCCGATCACGTTGGCCTCGGCATCGTGCATAGCCCAAACGAGCTCCCAGACCTCGTTACTGACGGTCGACGACGCCACAACAATCGTGCGGTTGCCGCCCGTAACGGTTCCGTTAGCCGAAACAATGAACGCGTGCCGCTTGGTGCTCTGCTGGTCGAACAGCGAATACTCGCGCTGGTTGCCGGTCGTGAGGTACTTACCGGCAATCCGCACATCGGCGCCGGGCGCCCCGTCCCGCCGGGCCCAGGCGCAGAGGCAAAACGTGATGTCCGCGCCGCGCAGATCGGCCGTGTCCGGGAGAAGGAAGTATTGACTGTTGGCCGGGTTGAAGTGCGTCGCCCGCGGCAGCTGCCCGCCCGGTCCCTCCGCGCCTGTCGGCCCGCCCGAAGGTGTAAGCGTGTGCTGCCCCCAGGAGTCTGCCGGCGACGCATCCTGCAAGAGCCAGGCGGCGACAAGGCCCTCCTTGAGGGAGGGCATCCCGGCGCCGGCGGCGCCACCATAGAGGGGCAGCTTCAGCGCCATGGTGAAACCGGCTCCGGGGAAGCGCGGCGGGCGCGCTGAAAGAGCAGGGCCGCGCGCTTGACCTGCGACTGATGCCAGAGCGATGTCGATTCGACCGAGTCGAGCTCGTTGACGCGCGCTGTCGTCCGGATCGACTTACCGAGCCAGACCGCGGCCCACTCCCCGGTCAGTTCGCGGATTAGCGCCGGCACCTCCGGCCAGCCGAAGTAAGCCGTGACGGTGATCGGCCGGCCCAGTGGCCAGCCGTCGCGTCGGCGGCAAACGAGCAGCTCGAACGGCTTCGGCGTGCGTTCCTTCAGCGCGTTCGGCGGCCAGGGGACATAGTCCTCGCCGTTGACCTCCTGGCCGTCGATGGACACTGTGAGGCCCTCGAGGCTGGCGAGGTCGTCGACGTCGAGGTAGGGCGAGCCGCAACCGCGGGGGCCGCGGTGTGCGTAGAACACGCGCCCCTCCGGCTCATCCGTCCGGTTGAAGCCCGCCGGCCGGCGGAGCTTCAAATCCCACCAGTCAGAGGCGTCCTCGAGCGCGGCTCGGTTGTTCAGCACGCTGCGATCCGTTGTCTCGCCGATCCAGCGCCGGAAGTCAGGCTCGCTCATGTACGGGTCGCGGTAGGCCATCGCTAGAGCGGCTCCAGGGTCAGGGTCAGCTCGCGCGCGGCGCCCTGGTTGACGGCAGAGCCCGCGGTGCCGGAGCGCACTTTGAGGAAGTTCCAGCCGCACAACGTCAGTTGCTGTTCGGCGTTAAGGCCGATGGCACGTGACGCCGCGGCCGGGACAGTGAGCTCGTTACCGTCGCCGTCGTAGACGTCGCGATAGGTCGTGCCGTCATGAGAGCCCTGAAACGTCAGCGAGGCCGTAGTCCAGCTCGCCGGCATGAGGATGCCGACGATGCGCTGGCGGCGCACGTCTGCCGCGTCGCTCAGGCTCTGGCCGTTGGCGATAGTGACAAGAGCACTGTCCCGGTCCGCGTTCGCCATTGCTACGCGCCCTCAGAGACGACGAGCTTCGTCCCATCGAACCAGACCTCGCCCGCGACCTCGGGGTCGGCGGTCGGGATGCTGGCCACGATCGCGAGGAGGTCCTTCAGGGCGGCGGCGCTGTAGACGTCGCCATCGATGACGAGCTGGCCGCCCGCGCCGATGACGAGGCTGCTGCCGCCCTGCTCGCGATAGACGTTTGTGTTGTACTCACTCATCGCGGCCTCCTTACGGCGTGCCGTCGACCGGCGTGACGACGATCTTGTGATGCGAGACCGTCGCGTGCTGCGGCACCGGCTCGCGCGCCGCGTTGAAGACCTCGGCGAGCGCGAACTCGACGACGGCGTTAGCCACGGCGCGATTGATCTGGAGCTGGACGTAGCGCTTCGTCGGCTCGACCAGCTCGAGGATCGCGATCGTGCTCGAGTCCTCGGCCTGGACCAGCGCGACGTCCGAGCCCTCGATGTCCTCGCCGCCGTCCAGCGCCGTCGGCGACGAGATGGCGTCCGAGTGCTGGGCCGAGATGCTCGTCACGGTCGACGCGGTCAGCGTGCCGAAGCCGACGATGAAGCGAACGCCCTCGCGGCCGAGCATGTCGATGACGGTGCAGTCCGTGACGTCCGTCGAGCCGGCCGAGACGGGGGCGTGGACGCGGACCGTCTCGACGCCGGGCGTAAGGTTCTTGTTCATGGCTGCCTCCTGCTTTTCTGCGGTGCCTTTAGGCGGCCGCGACCTTGAGCAGCTTGATCGCCTCGAAGTTGACGACGTCGCCGCCGACGTAGCGCGTGGTGTAGAGCTTGACCTTGCCCTTGGTCGTCACGTTGTCCCGCAGGACGCGGATGCCGATCGGGCTGTCGATGATCTGGTAGGCCTCCCCGAAGTCCGCCAGGACCGCCACGAGGGCGCTCGCCTGGACCGTCGGCATGTCCGGCAGGTCCACGACCGGGATACCCAGGACGCGAGGCTGCCGGCGCTCCGTGAAGTCCGGCTGCCAGATGTAGGCGCCGTCACCGGTCTTGAGCTCGCGGATGCGCCGCTCCGTGTCGCGGTTCATGCCGACGACTGCGCTCGGCAGGAAGTCCGACTTCAGCGCGTATACGAACTTGATGAAGCCGTCCGCCGTGATCTGGCTGGCGTGGCCGGACGGGATCTGCTCGATTACCGGCCAGGTCGCAACCGTGTTGCCGGGCACGCCGTCCGGGTAGGTGAGGAACCCGCGCGGCCGCTTCGGCGCGTTGGCGCCGACGAAGGCGCTGGCCTCGCCGCGGGCGAAGCGGCGCTGCACCTTGGTCGCGAGCCAGGCCTCGGCGTCACGGTTGGCGAAGTCGACGATGCGCTGCGTTAGGTACGGCTGCGCGTACATCTCCCGCAGCGGGATCTCCCATTCGGCGATCGTCGGCGTGCCCGTCTCCGGGCGCGGCTCGAACTCGCCGACCCAGCCGAACTCTGCCTCGCCGAGGTCCGTCTCTCCCTTGTAGGTATCACTGGTGATCACCTGAGGCGTCGTCAGCTGACGGATGGGTGAGGAGGCGTAGATGAACTCGACGATGCGGCCGCTCGTGTCCGGGTCGACCCAGTAGCCGCCGTTCTCGTCGAAGCCGACGCTCATCTCGTTACTGGCTCGGCCGGTGCCGAGGTAGGTGTTGAGGTCGCGCTTGTAGTTCTTGACGAATTCGAGGTCGACGTCGGACGGGTCGACCGGGTCGTCGTGCTTGCGCTTGATCGCCGTCTCCCAGTTCGCGTAACGCTCGAGGGTCTCGTCGCTGACGCGGTAGCCGCGGCCGCCCATCCGGTCTCGGTTCATGCGGTCCTCGAGGTCGGCGAGGCGGTTACCGACACCATCGAGCGACGTCAGGCGCGTCTCAAGGTCGGTAATGGCGGCATTGGCTCGGTCCGCGGCTTCGACGGCCGCCTGCGACGCTGCGCCGTGCTTCTCGACCTCGGCGAGCCGCTGGTCGTTCAGCTTCTTGAACTGCTCGAAGGCGTTCTTCAGCTCTTCGATCGTCTGCATGGTCATGGCGTTAGCCTCCTAACTGGCTGCCCTGATGGTCGATAGGAGCTCGCGCAGGGCGTCCTCCGCACCATGCGGCGCCGCCTCCAACGCGTCCCAACCCCGGCTGAGTACCGCTCGCGCCTGGCTACGGGAGAGCCCGGCATCGCGCAGGGCGTCCTCCGCGCTCCGGATCGACGGCTTCCCACCGCCGTCCGAGTGGCGCTTGAGCAACTCGTCCGGGACGTTCCCGAAGATGTTGAGGATCGAAGGGTCGAAGGCGTTCTCGGTCGAGGCCTTGCCGGCGATCTCGTCCGCGAGGCCGGCGTCCACCGCCTGCTGGTCGCTGTACCAGGTCTCGGCCCGCATCCGGTCGCGCCACTCCTGGCGCGAGCCGCCGGCCTTGGCCGCGTACAGGTCCGCGATGTCGTCGCCGAGGCCGTCGAGGAGGTCCGCTTCTTTCCGGAAGTCCTCCGCGTAGCCGATGGCGACCGACCACGGGTCATGGATGAACAGGCGCGCCTTCGGCGCCATGATCGTCTTCGCGGCGCGGATGCCGACCCAGGAGGCGGCCGAAGCGCCGACGCCGTCGATGTGCGTCCAGATCTCGGCCGAGTGCTCGTCCAGCGCCTCGGCGATGGCCAGCGCGTCGAACACGTCTCCACCCGGGCTGTTGACGCGCAGGTGGATGCGGTCGGCCTCGATGGCGCGCAGCTCGCGCACGAACCGGCCGGCCTCGACGCCCTCGTCGAACCAGGAGGCGCCGATGATGTCGTAGATGAACACCTCGGCCTCGCCCGGCTCCAGGTTGCGGATGCGATACCAGCCGTTCCTTCGGGCATGCTCCTGTGAGGAGATCAGCAGCGGCAGGTTGCGGCGGTCGAAACGACGGCTGATCACGATGCCACCTGCGCATCTCGGTCGATGGGATCGCCGATGTCAGTAGGCGTCGTGGCCGGCGGCGTGCCGACGTAGGCCATCTGAGGGAGCCCGACGACTGTGAGGACGTCGACGCCCTCGTCGCTGTCGGCCTGGGCATGGGCGGCGTTGGGCGCGTAGCCGGCGCGCACGAGGCGCAGCGCCGCTTCCGTTCGCCCCTTCAGCTGGGAGATCTCGCGGTCCGTCGGCGTGGCGAGATTGAGCTGGCTGAAGAGCTGGTCGCCACCCGGGACCGGCGCCAGGTTCTCGCGACGCCGAACCTCGTTCTGAGTCATCCAGCCGTGATCGATGGCCGCGAGGTAGAACTCGGCGCGCGTCTTGCTGTCGGCTCGCAGGAGCATATCGAAGAGCAGCTCGGCATAGACGCGGTCGGAGGCGATGATCTGCTGATTGAAGGCGTTCTCCCAGCGCAGCGCCCAGGGCAGGAGCGAGTCGACGGCGTACTCGATCGTCTGATGCTCGATGTTGCTGAACGTGGCGTGCGAGTTGTCGCCGACCTTGTGAGGTGGGAGACGCAGCCGGCGCGCGTGGTCCGTGACCTGGAACTGGCGCGTCTCGAGGAACTGGCCCTCCTCGTTCGTGGAGGTGCCCTTGCTCGCCTTTGCGCCCTCCTCGAGGAGGAGGCCGCGGTGGGCGTTGGCGCCGGTATGGTCCTCCCGCAGCGACGTGAGCAGGCGCTGGTAAGCGGCATCGCTCATCTCGCCCGGGTGCTCGACGATAACCCACGTCGCGCCGCCGTTGCCGAAGAAGGCTCCGCCATGGCGCTCAGTGGCCAGCGATAGACCGAGGTCATCGCGCGACATCCTGAACAGGTCGGCGCCGCCGTTGTGGTTCAGAGCGAAGCCTTCGAGGTGGAAGACGTCCCGGCGCGTCAGCGTCTGCCAGCCGCCGTTCAACTTGACCTCGTAGACGAACTCGCCGTCATCCGTCAGGTCATGGCGGGCTTCACCGCGGGGGATGGGCAGGAGCTCGCGCGGGACCGCGGCGCCGCGGGGCGACTTCAGCGCGTAAGCGTTGCCGTCGTGCTTCGCCCAGAAGGTCATGTACTCGCGGCCCTGCTGCGACGTCCAGCGCGTAGACCAGCGGTCATGGACAAGGCGCCAGAGCGGGGAGTCGGTGGCGCGCCGGCGCTCGTCGCCCGTGTAGTACAGGATGAAGGGCATCTTGGCGATGTCCTCGGCGACGTTGGCGTTGCCGGCGTACCAGGCAGAGACCTTCAGCGCCTCCTTGACGCTGACCGCGACGCCGGACGGCGTTTCGTGCCCGCCGCGCATGAAGGCAGCGAGCTCCTCACTCGTCCGGATGTCGAGGTTCTGGGTCTTGCGAAGACTGAAGAGCAGGCCCAAGGACGGCAAACCCCCATCGACTGATGAGGGCCGCGCTAAGCCGCAAAGGGCGGGCCGCTGCCAGAATTATTGATGCTGCTTATTCACCTTGTCAAATGCCGGTTGACGCGACTGTTCGCTCGTCAGCCAGTTCGGCTCTTTGCAGTGCCGGCAGATGATCACGACGCTGCCCTGCAGGTTGTCGCAGTTCAGCCTCCGCGAGCACTTGCGGCAGGCGTAGATCTGGCCTGAGAGCGACGTCGCCATCACAAGAACAGCCCCGAGAAGATCAGGCAGCCACCGACGAAGACGAGCGCCCACGGCCAGCCGGCCAGCACCGCGACACCGACCGCGACCAGGCCTGCGCCAGCGGCAGCCTGGCCGGCCTCGAGGCGCCGGGAGGGGATCTTGAACCGGGCCAGTAGTCGCCTCACAGCCATCGAGCACCTCGCTCCTCATACACGGACGTCTTCCGGGGCGGCAGGGTCCGCGCCAGGTGCACGGCGCCGGCCGCCGCGTAGACGGCGTCGACGTGCCCCTCCCCCTTCCGGCTGAAGCGCCATCCGTCCCCATGCGAGAGCTTCTCGGCGCCGGCGACATGCGCGTCGAGGAGCGGGTCGGCTGAGTGCGCCAGGCGGCGCGTCTCGACCTGTTCGACGAACCCCATGCAGACCGCCGCCACCTCGCCGCGGATCTCCTCCACCTCGACGCCGGCAGGTGGCCAGCCACGTCGTTCGGCCATGTCCGCGGCCAACGCCGCCGCTGGGCCGGACGGGAACCAGCCCAGCTTTGCCGGCTTGACCCGTTCGACGAGCCCGAGCAGTTCCTGCCGCAGCGTGTTCGTACAGCCGGGTCCACCCCAGGCTGCGACCGGCTCGACGCGCGTGCGACCGTCGTCGAGCAGCGCCGCAGCGTAGAGAGTGGCGTGCCGCAGGTCCGGCGCGACGTCGAAGCAGAGCGTCACGCGGCTGCGCACCTCGTCGAGCGTCCCCGGGTCGAGGCACGCCAGCCACGCTGCCGGGTCGACGGCCGGGCTGAGCATCGGTACGTAGCGGCAATGGTGCTCGGTAAGAAAGCCCGCCAGCTGCTCGCCGCCGGCTGCCTCTGCCCGCAGGGCATCGCCCATAAGGGAATCGAGGCTGATGCGCCGCCCGAGGTTCGGGTTGGCCATCGCCAGCGCCTCAATGTCGGTCGCCTTGGCTCCGTCCGGCGCCGACCACTCGAAGATGCCGAGGCGCGGGTCCGTCTCTTCGATGGCTTGCTTTCGCAGGCTGGCAAGCACAACGCTGCGCTCGTCGCCCTGGTTGGTGATCATCCAGACCTGGGCGTCCGGCACGGCGGAGGTAGCCGGCACCGCGGCGTTGTAGGCGCTCCAGTCGTGATGCTCGCGCAGCTCGTCCATGATCAGACGATCGATGGTCAGGGACCGGCCGCCTCGCGCGTTCGACGCCGCGATCTTGTAGCGCCCGCCTGTCGCGATGGTCAGCGCCTGCTCTCCGTTCGCCCTGCGCACGCCACTCTTGGCGTTGATCTCGGCCGATAGCCGGGCGTTGGTCTCGGCCTGAGTCACGGCCTTCTCCCAGCTCTCCCGCGCATAGTCGAGGTTGGTGCTCGTCCCGAGGATGAGCCGGACGCGCTCGACGTAGAGCCAGTAGAGGATGAGGACCTTGAGCAGGTGCGTCTTACCGTTCTGGCGGCTGACGAGGATGAGGATCTGCCGGAAGCGCGGCGTGATACCGTCCGGCAGGAGCTCGCCGGCATGGATGACGACCCACTCCTGCCAGGGATCGAGCGGTTCGCCCAGGACGTCACGCGCGAACTCGATGACGTCGTAGCCATAGCTCGTCTCAGGGGTGAGTTCACGAAGAGGCGGCGTCCAGATGCGCGGCTCGGTCCGCCCGACGACTCCTGAGCTCTGTGATTTTGTCGCTAGCACCATCCGACGGTGACTCCGTTTCGACCTTCAATCGTTCCCTGGAGGCCGGCCCGACCCCGAACTCCTTCATGATCCCGATGTAATCCTGCAGCGCCTGGGACGCGATGGAATGCTGCGGCGGCACGACGTATTCGCCGAGCAGCTTCGGGTCGAGCTGCAGTATCGGCTCGGCCGGGATCTCATTGCCCTCCGGCGCCATCCCCCGACGTAGCTTCCCCCGCTTCCGCTCGAGCGGCATGCCGAGGAAGTCGGCGAGGTTGGCGTCGTGCTCCATGAGCTTCGCGCGAGCTGCCTGCTCGGCCAAGCGCAGGCGCTCCGCTGCCGAGAACTTCNNGCGCGCCGGTAAACCGACCAGCGCTCGGACGCGGCCGCCAGCAGCGACACGTCGGCCTCCGTCATGACGCGGCGCCGGGCGAGGATCGGCGCGAAGTAGAGCCAGTGCTCACGCGCGATCTTGTCCAGCCAATCCGGCGGCTCGAGCTCACCGATCTCAGCGATTTCCCGATCAGAAATCGCCACGGCAGCGCTCCCGGGGAGAGAGAAATTGGGCGGCAGCCCCTGTCAGGCCGCCGGCGGCTCCGGAGACTCGAGGCCCCCCGGTCACCACCTCGTCACCCCCACAGGCTCCGGGTCGGGCGACCGAGTCGGGTCACCCTGTCGCATGTTGCAGCCGCGATGCGCAGCCCGGAGGTATCTCGGGTCGAAGCCCGTCGCAGCGCCAAGGACGTGGTCCACGCTTGCCGACAGCGGATGCGGTGACTTGTACCTGGGGTCGATGGTGCCTCCGCAGAGATGGCAACGCCAACCATCCCGCTGCAAGATGGCGGGGCGCACCTTCCGGCGCCAGAAGTTGCTGCGCAGTTCGTCGCGCTCGCGTCGGCGGGCCATCAGTCTTGGCCTCCGACCTCGAGACGAACCACGCCGGTTAGACGCTCGGTTAGCAATCCCCTGTCGCTCTCAATGAGGACGACGACCGGGCGACCGTCCTCGCTGAGGACGTAACAGTCCGCCCAGCCCTCGATGTCATCCGCAGCGAAGCAGCGGCTGGTGACCTCAACGTCGTTTACCCAACAGCGAGTCCGGACCGCGATAGCGTGGCGGCGAACGTCAATGTGCACTCGGCACCTCCAGTCGCCGCCAACGGCCTCGCCTGCCGATGCGGTACTGCGCCGACGCAGCGAGGAGGCGCGCTGCCCTGTCCGGCGACATCAGGCGCAGCCAGACCGCCAGGTGCAGGAGCGACGGGCTCAGTGGACGAAACCGTACGTAGACCGTGACAGCTGCGGCGCCGGCCATTACGCATTACCTCGGCAACCAGCGCCTCATCGCGCAGCCTTATACGAGGCCGGTCAAGCTCTCGCTGCTCAAGCTTACGGCTGAGCCGGGACCAACCGTCACCGATGGCGACCTCGTCCGGTGGCCGCAGGGGCAATGTCTGGGTATCGCTGAGCACCACGGGCACATCCTTGTGTGCTCGTGAGCGTCGTGTTCTGGTGCTGCGATTATAGCGCCTTAGCAGATCAGGCGCAGCAGCACAGCCTTGGCCCAAAATCCCTCTAAATTTCCTCACTCACCTA
>JRYF01004870.1_pt1 | contig 28347 bp, 31 predicted proteins | sample 235331 | NCBI WGS metagenome assembly JRYF01 (sample SAMN03074217, study PRJNA261475) | activated sludge metagenome | biome: Wastewater Treatment Plant; feature: Wastewater; material: Activated sludge; isolation source: activated biomass of a wastewater treatment plant treating hydrocarbon... ...
CCGGCTCGATCAGCCGGAAGTGGCCGTCCTGAATCAGTAAATTACGGTTGGCCGGGGTAATGTAGACCGTGTTGGGCGCCGGCACGCCGCCGTCCTCCACGTCCTTGACGGTCATCGAGGTTTCGCGTCCCAGCAGTTGGGCGAGCATGCTGCGGTAGGTCGGAGACAGGTGCTGGACCACCACGTAAGTCAAGCCCAGATCGCATGGCAGATTCGGCAGCAACGTGCTCAGCGCCTCCAGACCGCCGGCCGAGGCACCGATTCCCACCACGAACCGACGGGCTGGCGCTGACGCCAAATCAGCGGGCGCCGGCGCCGCTTCGGACGTTGGCGCCAGATATTCAGCGATATCGGGGTTGCTTGCAGCCATGGATGCCTGTTTCCTCTCCGATGAACTCCTGTTGGCTTGAGATCGATCCGCCGATCAGCCTGGTTGGCAGTATGACAGCATTATCGTTCGTGATGCGCCCGCATTATGCGTGGTTCTTATGGTTGACAATAAGCTATCTATGATAGGCGATGGTTCGCCGTTTGGTCACGAGGATTGGAGCAGTTTTACGACCGCTTCGGGGTGGGGCAGCAAAAATTATACGAATGGAAGCGTCTGGAGACAAAAAGTTACCGGACCGTCGTTGGTCAGGTCGACCCGCATGTGGGCGCCGAAGCGACCAGTGGCTATTGGCGTATGCTGACGTCGAGCTTGGCCCGCTAGATAAGCAAACAATCGTTCGCCCTCGACCGGCGGCGCGGCTGGGGTAAAACTGGGGCGCATCCCCTTGCGGGTATCCGCCGCCAGGGTGAACTGCGGAACCAGCAGCAAACCACCTCCGATATCGCGGACGCTCAGATTCATCTTGCCTTCGGGGTCGGCGAACACTCGATAGCCCAGCAGCCGTTCCAGCAATCGGTCGGCCTGCGCCTCGGCATCGCCGCGCTCCACGCCGACCAGCACCAGCAAGCCGGGGCCGATTTCGCCCACCGTTTCCCCGCCAACTTCGACCCGCGCCGTGCTGACCCGTTGCAGCAGGCCGATCATCCCAGCCGGTCCGCGAAGCTTTGGGTGGCGGTGACCAGCGCATCGACGATGCCCGGCTCGCTGGCGGCGTGGCCGGCGGCGCCGACGATCCGCAGTTCCGCTTCCGGCCAGACCCGATGCAGCGCCCAGGCGTTGTCCAGGGGACAGACCACGTCGTAGCGGCCGTGGACGATGACGCCGGGAATGTCGCGCAGCCGGTCGGCGTCGCGCAACAGTTGGTCGGGCTCCATGAAACAGTGATTGACGAAGTAGTGGCACTCGATGCGGGCCAGACCGAGCGCGCGGCGGGCTTCGCCGAATTGTTCGATCAAGTGGGGGTTGCTCTCCAGCGTCAGAGTGGAACCTTCCCACACCGACCAGGCTTTGGCCGCCCTTAACCGTTCCAGTTCGTTGGCGCCGGTCAAGCGCCGGTGATAGGCGTGGAGCAGGTCGTCCCGTTCCGCCGCCGGAATGGGCGCGAGAAAGTGCTCCCACAGATCAGGGAACAGACGGCTGGCGCCCTCCTGATAGAACCAGCGGATATCCCGATCCCGGCACAGAAAAACGCCGCGCAAGATCAAACCCAACACTCGGTCGGGATGAGTTTCGGCGTAGACCAGCGCCAGGGTCGACCCCCAGGAACCGCCGAACACCATCCAACGGTCGATACCCAAATGGACGCGCAGCTTCTCGATGTCCGCCACCAGATGCCAGGTGGTATTGTCGGTCAATTCGGCGTGAGGAGCGGATTGACCGCAACCGCGCTGGTCGAACAGCACGATGCGATAGCGCTGGGGATCGAAAAACCGTCGATGCAGAGGCTCGCAGCCGGCCCCGGGACCACCGTGCAGGAACAGAACCGGCAAACCATCGGGACTGCCGCATTCCTCAATATATAAGGTGTGCGGTGGATCCACGGCCAGGCGCTGGGTGGCATAGGGCCTGATGTCGGGAAAGAGTACGCGCATGAGAACTCCAAGGTTTCGGAGGTGAGTCGGGGCTGATTCTACCCTGTCCCTCGCCAGCCTTGTCACCTTTGACCGCCAACCTTCCTCCTTTCCCTTTCCTTCCTCACAGGATGTAATCCACCACCGCGTCCAGATCCTCGAATGTCCGGCCCCCTTGGGGTTCGACCTTAGCCTCGTCGCCACAGCGGTATTTACCGGTTCGTACCAATGCGCCCTGCAAGCCGGCGGCCAGCGCGCCGCACACGTCCATTTCGGCGTCATCCCCGACCATCACCACATCCTGTGGCGGCAGATCGAGACTATGGACCGCCGCCAGGAAAAAGTCGGGAGACGGTTTGCCCAGCACCACCGCTTCCAGTTCGGCGGCGTATTCCAGGGCGGCCACGAACGGTCCGATATCCAGACTCATCCCGTCGTCTTCACGGAAATAGCGGTTGGAGCCCATCGCCAGCAGCGGTAACCCTTCCAGCAGCAGCCGGAAACACTGATTGAGCGCCTCGTAGCTGAATGCCGCGCCAGCGTCGCCGAGCAGCACCGCGCCCGGCGCTCCGCCGAGCAGGTCGGCGAATTCATCTTGAATGTTGGGATGAACCAGCAGGTGAGGAGCCCACTGACGAGCGATAAGATACTGGCGAGCCGCAACCACCGGCGTGAACAGATGCTGGATCGGCACCTCCAGGCCCATGCGCGCCAGCCGATGGATGATCGCATCGCGGGTCGATCGAGTGCTATTGGTCACATAGCGTACTGGAATGCCGGCCGCGCGCAGGCTGAGCAAGGCTTCGCGAGCGNNCAACACGCCTTCCAGATCGAGGAGAACTCCGTGGATCATGCTTGCCCACCAGGCCAAATTCGGGGTGCGGCGCGGACCACCGCTCGCGTTGGCGGCTCTGAATGGGCCGCATTCCCTGATGAGTATAGAAGGCGCTCGGCCACAAGGAGGTGATACGAACCTTTCTGGAGCGGATGGTGACGGGGTCAGGCTGTCGCGCCTTGGGCCAACGCCCGTTCCCGGCGGATGGCGCGTTCGGCGGCGACCGCGGCTGGATCGTAATCGGTGGCGAATTCCGGCCAACCGGCGGCGTGACGGCCGATCAGATCGACCAGCGCCTCGATATGGACTGGCGCGTCGTTCAGGGCCGGGAGGTAGCGATAGTGGGCGCCGCCGGCGTCCAGAAAGACCTGGCGATTTTCGAGGGCGATTTCCTCCAGCGTTTCCAGACAGTCGGCGGCGAAACCGGGGCAGACCACGTCCACGCTCTTCACCCCGGCGCGCGCCCAGTCGGTCAGGAGAACGCTGGTGTAGGGTTTCAGCCACTCGGCGCGGCCGAAGCGGGACTGAAACGCCACCGCCCACTGGTCGGCGGACAGGTCCAGGCGCTCGGCGATCAAGCGGGCGGTCTTGTGGCATTCACAATGATAGGGGTCGCCAGCCAGCAGGTTGCGCTCGGGCAGCCCGTGAAAGGAGAACAGCAGCCGTTCGCCGGGCTGGTCGCCGCGGGCGGCGCGGATGCTGGCCGCCAGCGCGTCCAGATAGCCGGGATCGTCGTGGTAGTGGGCGATCAGCCGCAGTTCCGGCAGCCAGCGCCAGCCTCGCAGTTCGGCGGCGACCGCGTCGAAGGTCGAGGCGGTCGTGGTGGCCGAGTATTGCGGGTAAAGCGGCAACACCAGCAGGCGGCGGGCGCCGGCGGCCCGCAGCTCGGCCAGGGCGGAGGGAATGGACGGATTGCCGTAGCGCATCCCAACCGCGACCCGGATCGGGCCGGGATAACGTTTCGCCAGGGTTTCCGCCACCGCCGTTGCTTGTCGGCGGCTGATGGCCAGCAGCGGCGAGCCTTCCGGAGTCCAGATGATCTGGTACTTATGCGCCGACCGGGCGGGCCGGACCCGGAGGATGATCCCGTGCAGGATCAGCCACCACAGCGGCCGGGGGATTTCCACCACCCGTGGGTCCCAGAGAAATTCAGCCAGATAGCGGCGCACCGCGGCGGGGGTAGGGGCGTCCGGTGTGCCGAGATTGGTCAGGAGTATGCCGGTGCAGTCGGGCTGGTCGTGGCTGAACGCAGGAGGAGATCTGGATTTCATTGGAGGTCCGCTACCGCGCCGGTGCCGAGCGCAGGCCGTAGGCTTGGCCGTCGACGATCAGGTACTCGACGCGCAGCAGCTTCGGCTTGCCGGGCACGCCCGCGTAGCCGATCAACTCGATCCGGTCGCCGACCTGCAGCGGGGTCACGCCCCACGCTTCCATCCGCGAGAGCGGCGCGAACTCCACCTCCCAGTCGCCACCGGCCACCGCCGGTACCTGTGTTTTGGCGAGCAGCGCGGCGTTATCGACGGGCTGCCGCTGCGCCGGCATCTGGCGCTGGGCGAGATCGGCCGGCAATTGCAGGTCGTCCGCGACCGTAACCACCGCCTCGGCGTGCGGGTTGCGCCACTGCACGCTCTTCACGGTTCCCGCGACATACAGCGGCTGGTCCTGGTTGAAGCTCGACCAGCCGTGGTGCGCCAGCACCGGCAGGGCGACCGCGATCAGCGCCGCGGCAAGAATGGATCGACGTCGCATCGGGATACCTCCTATAAGGTTAGACGTAAGCGATCATGCGGCCGGCGCCGATCACGCCCAGCCAGAGCAGCAGCGACAGCGCCGCCTGAGCTTTGGCGAGAGCATCGGGCCGCGCCAGCGAACCTCGGGCGTGGAACGCCACCATGTTGATGGCCGCAAGGGCGATCAACCCGAGTTTGATCGCAAAGGCGCGATTGGCGATGTAACCGGCGGCATCGGTCAAAAACAGCAGCATGCCGCTCGCGACGATTATGGCAAAAGCGCCGATCGCGATACCCGCGCCCAGTTTGCCCAGTTCGACCAGCGGCAACGCCTTGCGCAGGCCAAACACCCGCAGTTCGATCATCAGTACCGATCCGATCATCGCCGCGATGGCCGCAATGTGGACGATTTCCAGCAGGGGAAACGCCCACACCGACTCGCGCAGCGCCACCGCCAGCGGTAGCTGCTGGAGGGCGTCGAGCGGGGCGGCCATCGGGGTCGACACGGGCGAAGCTCCAGCCGTTGGCGGGTTGGGCGCCGACTACCGCCGCCCGGCGGCGAGCGAAAGCCCTCGGCGAGCGGCTGACCGCTCGACGTCGCTTTTCGACTCGCCGGGCCTGTTTGGGGCATATCGCGCCATATCGTCTCCGTGGCTGCTGGGAGCTGGATTTTTCCGATCTTGCAAGACACTGCCAATACATCCGATTCCTTCAGCCCCCATGGGTTCCTGATCGCCCCTCGAACTGGAGGGCAAACCGGTTGCGGGCCTGCCGCCGGTCCCTGATCGGCACGATCCATGACTCAAGACCTCGCGCGCCAGCTCGGGATGGGCACCCACATCACCGCGCCAGGGTTGTCGGTGAATCAACAACGCTATCGACGAGGCGCAGCGCATCTTCGGCCGTGAGAGCGTATCTTGAAGTGCCGGCGGTGACCGACCTGCGATGCTATAATGACAAAACGTTCAAACGCTTTGGAGGCATCAATGAACACCGAAACCATCCGCTCCACCGTCTATCTCGAACCGGCGCTGCATCAGGCATTGCGGCTCAAGGCCGCCGCGACCCGGCGGAGCATGTCCGAGATTGTCAACGAGGCGATCCGCGTCGCCTTGAGCGAGGACGAGGAAGACCTGGCCGCCTTCACCGCCCGTGCCGCGGAGCCGACCCTGAGCTACGAAGCGTTTCTGGCCCAGATCAAGGCCGATGGCGCGCTTTGAACTGCGCTTTAAGCCGTCGGTTGCCAAGGACCTGCACGGCATCCCCAAGGCCGACGTGCGGCGCATCCTGGCGCGGATTGAAACCTTGCGGGAGGACCCGCGCCCGACCGGTTCGGAGAAACTCTCCAGTCAGGAGCGTTATCGCGTGCGGCAAGGCCACTACCGCATCCTCTACACCATCGCGGATGCGGAAGTGGTGGTGGAGATCGTCAAGATCGGCCACCGCCGCGAGGTTTATCGCGACCCTTGATCCGACACGACGGCAAGCGGCAGCCGCTCGTCATTCATCCTCTCGACCCCTCGCCAGGGCGCAAGGGCAACCCAGAAGTGGGTGTTTTAGGTCGGGAGTAGCGAACGCGGGCGATTTCTCGCAGGAGTTCGTCAAAGATGCACCAAGCCAGCTCGGGACACTGGGGTGTCAGGAGGGCGGCCTCGCTGGCGAGCGTGATCATGGCCTGCTTGAACTGCGGTTCCGCCCCGGCGGGATGATCTGGATCGGTCATGAGGACCATCAAGGTTCGGGCGATGACGGCCATGATCAAGATGGCGAAGAGTTCCTGACGAAGGCCATTTTCGGTTTGACTGTGGAAGGTGTCGATGTCGAGGGACGTTTTCTCGTCGCGGTAGTGGACTTCGACGACCCGGTGCGTCTGGTGCGGATTGACGCGGCGCGGACGTTGGCCGCCGTACCGAAGGAGTCGCTCGCCGAACCCCAGCGTCAAGCGGTCCAGCGGGGGGTGGCCGAATTGATCACGGCCGAAATGACTAACGCCGACCGCCCGGAGTCGCATCTCAACATCGGGCTGATCCACGTCGACCAGGGCCAGTTCGATCGGGCGGAAGCCGCCTACCGCGCCGCCCTGAACCTGCAACCGACCTTCACGGAAGCGGCGGTCAATCTTGCCGACCTGTACCGACTCCAGGGACGCGACGCTGACGGTGAAAAGACGCTGCGCCAAGCGCTTGATCTCGATCCACACAACGCCGCCGCCCACCATGCGCTGGGCCTGCTGCTGATCCGCCAGCAGCGGCTGCCGGAAGCCCGGACCGCGTTGGCGGAAGCCGCCCGGCTGGACAAAGACAACCCCCGTTACGGCTATGTATACGCCGTGGCGTTGAACGGCGCCGGCCAAGGCGAGCAGGCGATTCAGGCGCTGGAAGCCGTGCTGGCGACGCATCCCAACGACCGCGATATACTTCTGGCGCTGGTCGCGTTCCAGCGGGACGCTGGAAACCTCGCCGCGGCGCGCGAGTACGCCCGGCGTCTGGCGGCGCTGGAGCCGGATAACCCCCAGATACAGGCACTGCTGCGACCGTTGGAGGCAAACTGACTGAATGCAGGAAAAAAACCATGCGCGCCCGTTCACCGCGAGCTCAGACCGGCGCGGTTAGCGCACGGGCTTCCGGGTGGCAGGACCTGAGATTCATTGCACTCCATCGAAAAACAACATGGTGTCGGAGGAGCCCTTGAATCTTGGCGGTTATGATGCAATGCCTATGGGGTGGTGATGAGTTCGAGGGCTTGGCGTCCACCGCGAACGGCGTCGGCGGGGAGGCGCCGGTCGAGCGTCGCCAATTTTCCCCGGTGGTGGACGGCCAACCCCAGCAGGTAAACGTCGGTGATTTGAGCGTGAGTCACGATCGCGGCGGGTTCGAGGATTTGCAGGATACTGACATCCTCGGACCAGAAGCGATGACCTGGCGCCTCGCAAAGCCCGCGAAAAATGGCTAGCACCGCCGCCACATCCCCCGGCCGGTTTGGATAGTTTGGATGGCTGGCAATGCGGATAAAGCCATTTTCGGTGAGAGGACAGGTCGCCCAAGCCTGTTGCCCCTTTCCGGCGAACCAGCGATGGGCCGGTTCGTGATGGACGTGCATGGGATCGCTCAAGGCCAGCAGCAGATTGATATCCAGAAGACAGGCAGTCACGGCATTTCGTCCCGCAGGCGGTTTACCAACTCCAGCGTTACCACACCGGCATCGGGCTGGATCGGGAACAGCGGCAGACCGTGCTTGGTGGAGACGGGGGTCCTTTGGGTCAGCGCCTGTCGGACCAGATCCGAGAGCACTTGGCCGACCGTATTGCCGCGTTGCCTGGCGATTTCCTTGGCGGCGAGGAGGACGTCTTCTTCAAGATCGACGGTAGTCCGCATGATGGACTCCAAAAGGTATGCCGAAGGATGTGCATCTGATGTTTGATGATTAAACATCAATCCATAAGATGTCAAGAATGCATCAATGAGCGGGCACGGTGGGTACTGTGGCTATCGAATTGTTTTATCGGAAAAACCCAAAGAGGCGCGAGAAAAATCAATTGACGGCATGCCCAGGTAGCCGCATGCTTCGCGTCCGCTTGGCAATCGGCCCGGTCGGGTGGAGAGCGGCGCTTCTCGTCCTGGCGCTCGTGGCCAGCACCGCGGGCGTGCGGGGGCAAGAGATCGAACCCCGTGCCTTCTCGAATATTCCCATCGGGGTCCATTTTCTGATCGCGGGCTACGGCTACGCGGAAGGCGGTTTGGTGACCAACCCGGCGTTGCCGTTGGCGAATGCGAACCTCCAAAGCCATACCACCGTTTTCGCCTATGCGCGTTCGCTGGATGTATGGGGCCAGTCCGGCAAGTTCGACGTCATCCTGCCCCATGCATGGATCTCGGGAACGGCGGAGTTTGCCGGGCAGCCGCGGGAACGCGAAGTCTCCGGCTTCGGCGACCCGCGGCTGCGGTTCTCGTTCAACCTTTACGGAGCGCCCGCGCTCTCGCTCAAGGAATTCGCGTCCTACCAGCAGGACACCATCATCGGCGCCAGCGTCCAGTTGTCGGTTCCCACCGGTCAATACGATGCCGACAAGCTGATCAACATCGGTAGCAACCGCTGGTTCGTCAAGCCGGAACTGGGGTTTTCCAAGGGCTGGGGTCCATGGACGCTGGAGCTCGCCACGGCGGTCACCTTCTTCGCCGACAATGACGACTTCCTCGGCGGCAAGACGCGCGAGCAGGACCCGATCTATTCGGTGCAGGGTGGTCTCATCTACGGCTTTCGCAGCGGGATCTGGGTGGCGTTGAACGGCACGTACTTCACCGGCGGGCGGACGACCGTCGATGGTGTAGCGGGCGACGACCGGCAAAAGAACTCGCTGGCGGCTGTCACCGTCGCGCTGCCGGTCGACCGGCGCCATTCGGTCAAGCTCTACGCCAGCACCGGTGTATCCACCCGGATCGGCACTGATTCCGACACCATCGGTATTGCGTGGCAGTATCGGTGGGGCGGCGGGCTTTAGCTAGTGCCTGACCGGAAACCCGCGTAGGTTGGGGCGACGAAGGAACCCCAACATTAAATCCCAGCGTCAGCAATTAGTTGGGGTTCGCAAGCTCACCCCAACCTACGAGTTTTCGGGGTTTTCGTTCAGACACTAGCTATTCGCTCGCCGTTGATTAGCGTGCCGCCCTCGCAACGCGGCAAACGCGCCGCGGCCCGCCACCGCGCCGGTGCCGGGAGGAACAACAAGCATTGAAACTTTTGCTAATGGAACAGGATGAGAACGATGAATGGCCGCAACCCCATCCACGTGCAGAACGGCCCGAGCGCCGCCGACAGCGCAAGCGCCGTGCCGCCAACCGTCCGGCAGGTCTTTTCCCTGTTTCTAATCAAACCGTCGCACTACGACGACGACGGCTACGTCATCCAGTGGGCGAAGTCGTCGATCCCGTCCAACACGCTCGCCGCGCTGTACGGTCTCGCGCTCGACTGCGCCGAGCGGCGGGTTTTGGGCGATGCCGTGGAGATCCGCATCACCGCCTGGGACGAGACCAACACGCGCATCCGGCCCGAGCGGATCATCCGCGCGATCCAGGCGGGCGGCGGCCTGGTCTGTCTGGTGGGCGTGCAGACCAATCAGTTCCCGCGCGCCGTGGATATTGCACGTCCCCTGCGCGCGGCGGGCGTCCCGGTGTGCATCGGCGGCTTCCACGTCAGCGGTTGCCTGGCGATGCTGCCGACGATGCCCTCCGAGATGCGTGACGCGATGGATCTCGGTATCACGCTGTTCGCGGGCGAGGCGGAGGGGCGGTTTGAGCCCCTGTTGCGGGCCGCCCACGCCGGGCGGCTCGAACCGCTCTACAACTATATGGACGATTTACCGGGGATCGAGGGCACACCGATCCCCTTCCTCCCAGCCGACGTGGTGCGCGGGACGAGCGGGATGCGCACCAGCTTCGACGCCGGTCGCGGCTGTCCGTTTCTGTGCAGTTTCTGCACGATCATCAACGTGCAGGGACGCAGGTCGCGCACGCGCAGTCCGGACGATATCGAGCGCATCGTCCGGACGAACCTCGCCCAAGGTATCCACAACTTCTTCATCACCGACGACAACCTGGCGCGCAACCAAAACTGGGAGGCGATCTTTGATCGGCTCATCAGGCTGCGCGAAGAAGGCCAGCGCATCCAAATCGTGGCGCAGGTCGACACGATGTGCCACAAGATCAAGGGCTTCATCGAGAAAGCAGCGCGCGCCGGCGTCAACCGGGTCTTCATCGGCCTCGAGACTATCAACCCGGACTCGCTCAAGCAGGTTCGGAAGGGCCAGAACCAGATCACCGAGTACCGGGCGCTGCTGCAGGCGTGGCATCGTCACGGCGTACTGACCTACGCCGGCTACATTCTCGGGTTCCCGACCGACACGCCGACCTCAATCGAGCGGGACATTCGCATCATCCAGCGTGAACTGCCGATCGACATCCTCGAGTTCTTCATCCTCACGCCGCTGCCCGGCTCGGCCGACCACCAGCGGCTGTACCTCGATGGCGTCGAGATGGACGGGGACCTGAACCACTACGACATGTTTCATGTCACCACCCGTCACTCGCGCATGACGAACGCGGAACTGCTCGGGATCTATCGCCAGGCCTGGGAACTCTATTACACGCCGGAGCACGTGGAAACCGTGCTACGCCGGGCGAAGCACTGGGGCTACTACGATCTTCACAACATGATGTGGAAGCTCCTCTCCTTCCACGCGCCGCCGCTGTTGGAGGGAGTCCATCCGCTGGAGGGGGGGATTTTCCGGCGCAAGTACCGCAAGGACCGGCGGTATGGTCTGCCGATCGAGCCTCCACTGGTGTTCCACGTGCGCTATGCCTGGGAAATCCTCTCCAAGTACGCGCGGTTCCTGCCGATCTACCTCCGCTACCGCCGGACGCTCGAGCGCGTGATGCGCGACAGTCGCCCGTACACCGATGTCGCCATGACGCCGGTGGAGGCAGTCGACTTCGAGCGACTGGAGTTGTTCAACGCGACCGAGGCGGCGCGAACGGTGGCGGAAAAGGCCCGGCGGCGCAAAGCCAAGAGCCTGGCCCAATGATTGCGCGCGGTCACCATATTTTCATGCGGTAATCGTTAAGTCACAACATGTTGTGGTTGTTGATCCGCAAAAAACATGTGCTTCGCGTAAGGCGATTTCCAGAAATGAAATGACCCGGCCTAGCTCCCACGCTCCAGCGTGGGAGCCCTGGCCATCGCGATGCTCCGGCATTGTGGGCCGCTGGAGCGGCCCGAACGGCATTCCCACGCTGGAGCGTGGGAACGAGATGTAGGGATATTCTTTCCCGGAAATCACCTAAGTCCTGTATGCGCTTGTTGACCAACATCTCGATCACTGTTCTGCTCGGCCTGCTCGATCTGCTCTGTCTGGCGCCGGTGGCGGCGGAAAACCGGGTGGTGGAACCCGTCGGCACCTCGCGTCTGCGGTTCGGTGAGACGCTCGCGGTGGCTCCTTGGACGGGTCGCCCGCCGTGGCCTGACGCCAAGTCTCACTTCTGGTCCCTAGCCGAGACCGGCGCAAACCGCACTGGAGAAGCCGACCGCTGGCGGATCCCGCCCGCCACCAGCCCCGACTGGTCCGGCCTGGGCCGGGATACCGGGTATTTTCTGGGCTACCAGTTCGTTGCGATCGGCCTCTTGTACATGGCCCCGGAGTCCATCTCGGGATGGAGCGAGGAGGATAAGGCCAACTATAGCTTCGACAGGTGGAAGGAAAACGTGCGCAATCCCACCTGGGATGACGATGCCTGGTGGATCAACTACATTACGCATCCCTACTGGGGGGCCGCCTACTACATTCGAGGACGGGAACAGGGTCTCGAGCCGATGCCGGCTTTCTGGTTTTCCGCGTTGTTGTCTACCCTGTTTGAATTTGGGGCGGAGGCTCTGTTCGAACAGCCTTCCTATCAGGATTTGGTGGTGACGCCGGTAGCCGGCGCCCTGATCGGTGAATATCTGTTTGCCCTCCTGCGGAACCGGATTAGGGCGAAACCGGGTCGCCTGACGGGGTCGGACAAGACTCTCTTGTTCGTCACCGATCCGCTGGGCATGCTCAACGCCGAGGTGGATCGGTGGGTGGGGTTGAGCCTGACATGGCGCTTTGGCCCCTTGGGCATGGCGGAAATGCCTCGGTGGTCCGGCCCGCCGGACACAGCGACCCCAATGCCGCCGGTCTGGGGTCTGCAATTCCAAATCACTTGGTAGGGGTGGACCCATGGATGGTCGCCCCGTTATAACAAGGGCCAATGCCCCCTTCCGTCCTGCTACTCCGACTCCACGGAATATTGGTCCCCCGCGACGCTCAACCCAACGCGCCGAGGGCGTGCAGGAACACCAGGGCCACCAGCGCGGGCGCGACCAACCGCGCCGACCAGCGCCAGACGCCGAACCACCGCGTCATCCCGGCTGCGGCGAATTCGCGTTCGGTGATCGCCCGGTCGAGCTTCCAGCCCGCATACAGTGAGATGAGCAATCCGCCCAACGGCAACAAGTAGTTCGACGTGGCCCGGTCGAGGAACGTAAACAACTCCCCCCAGTAAATGCAGCCGAGACCGATCAGAAAACAGATCGCGCCGAACAAGATCGCCGCCTTGACGCGGGAGAGTTTGAACTCGTCCACGAAGTACGCGGTGATGACTTCCAACAACGAGAGCGCCGAGGTCAGCGCGGCGCACAACAGCAGAATGAAGAACGCCAGCGCCACCCAGGTTCCGCCGGGCATTTGCAAGAACGCCGCTGGCAGGGTCACGAACACCAAGCTCGGTCCCTGCGCCGGGCTTTGCCCGAAGCTGAAGACGATCGGGAAGATCACCAGCCCCGCCAGCAGGGCGATGGCAGTATCGGTGATCACCACCCATCCCGCCGAACTGGGGACCCGCTGGTTTTCTCGCAGATAACTGCCGTAAGTCATCATCGCGCCCATGCCCAGACTCAATGAAAAGAAGCATTGCCCCAGCGCCGTCAACACTGAATTCCAACTGAATTGATCGAGGTCCGGTTCGAACATGAACGCGAGCCCGGCCATGGCGTTGGGCTGCGTGAGCGAATAGGCCCCCAGGCCCAGCAGGATCAGGAGCAGCGCCGGCATCAGGATCTCGTTCCAGCGTTCGAGGCCCTTTTGCACGCCGGCCGCCACGATGCCGATGGTGAGCACCATGAAGAGGCCATGGAACAAGGCCTGCAAGCCCGGCGATTCCCGGAGATCTTTGAAGAGACCGATGACCTCGTCCATGGTGTGCCCCGGCTGGAACACGCCCGTCGCCGACTTGTAGATGAAATCGACGCACCAGCCGGCCACCACGCTGTAGAACGACAGGATCATGAACGCCGCCAGCACGCCCATGAATCCGACCGCCTGCCACGGCGAACGCGGGCCGGCCAGTTGGCGGAATGTGCCCACCGGATCGCGTTGTGCGGTCTTGCCGAGCATCACCTCGGCGATGAGAATGGGCAGACCGATGGCCAGGATGCAGCCAAGATAGACCAGGATGAAGATGCTGCCACCGTTCTCCCCGGCCAGATAGGGAAACCGCCAAATGTTGCCCAAGCCGACGGCGCTGCCCGCCGCCGCCAGCACGAAGCCCATGCGACTGCCCCATTGTCCGCGTCCCGAACTCGCCACGTCATCGCCTCCTGATTGAATGCGCGAGATTAGCCGTTGAATCGTGGGGAGTTCAAGTATTGGTCGCCGCCGACGCGGTTGGCGGCATGGTTGCGCCTATAATGGGTAGATCGTCCATTGGAGGTTCCCTCGCCATGCTTGGTGTCTTTCTCGACCGCGACTCACTGGACTGTAACGATCTCGACTTCAGCGGTCTCGACCGCGTTTTGCCAAACTGGCGTTATTACCCCTCGACCGCGCCTACCGAGGTCGCCGCGCGGATTGCGGAAGCCGAAGTAGTGATCAGCAACAAGGTGGTGCTGGATGCCACCACGCTTCACCAGGCGCCGCGCCTGAAGCTGATCGGGGTCGCCGCGACCGGCGTCAACAACGTGGATCTGTCGGCGGCCGCAGCGCAAGGCATTACCGTCTGCAACTGCCGGGGCTACGGTACGGCGGCGGTGGTCCAACACGTCTTCGCCCTGCTGTTGGCGCTCTACACCCGTTGGCCGGACTATCACCAGGCGGTGCGCGACGGTCGCTGGCAACAGGCCAGCCAGTTTTGTCTGTTGGACTTCCCGATTCGCGAACTGGCCGGCAAGACGTTGGGCATCATCGGTTACGGCGAACTGGGTCAGGGTGTGGCGCGGGTCGCCGAGGCGTTCGGGATGCGGGTGCTGGTCGCCCAGCGTCCTGGTACGGTGGACGCCACGGAGGAACGTGTTCCCTTGCCGGTCTTGCTGCCGCAGGTGGACGTGCTCAGCCTGCATTGTCCCCTGACCCCGGAAACTCGGGGCCTGATCGGCGCCTGGGAACTGGCGTTGATGCGCCGCGACGCCATTCTGATCAACACCGCTCGCGGCGGGTTAGTGGATGAAGCGTTGCTGGCCGACGCGCTCCGCCGAGGTGCGCTGGGTGGAGCGGGGGTGGACGTGCTGAGCCTGGAGCCGCCGGTCGGCGGCAATCCGCTGCTGGCGCCCGATATCCCCAATCTGATCCTCACCCCGCATTGCGCCTGGGGCAGCCGCGAATCCCGCCAACGACTGGTCGGACAACTGGCGGAGAATATCCTGTCCTGGCTGGACGGCGCGCCGGTGCGAGTGGTGTGACGAAGATTGAAGGTAAGGATTCAGCCATGACGCCTATGGCACATGCGGCCGTTCCAGATACTCGTGCGATTGCATTTCCTGGAGCCGACTGAGGGTGCGCTGGAACTCAAACTTCAATTTCTCGCCTTGGTACAGTGCCTCCAGCGGAACGGCGGCGGACAGGATCAGCTTGACGCTGTGGTCGTAAAACTCATCCACCAAGTTGACGAAGCGCCGCGCCTGGTTTTCCATCTGCCAGTCCATCACCGGTACGTTGGAAATCAGCACGGTGTGATAGCAACGGGCGATTTCGATGTAATCGGCGGTGCCGCGCGGCCCGTCGCAGATCGCTCGGAAGTTGAACCAGACGATGCCGTCGGCCTCGCGCCGGGTGGGAATGTAGCGGCCCTCGATTTCCACGTCGCCGCCACGATGGCCGGGTTCGGGCGCGATGTAGTCGAAGATCTCATTGAGAATCTGTTCGGCCCGGTCGTCCAGCGGAGAATGATAAATCTCCGCCTTCTCCAGATAGCGCAACCGGTAATCCACTCCGCCGTCCACGTTCATGACATCCACGTGTTGCTTGAGCAACTCGATGGCCGAGAGGAAGCGGGCGCGCTGCAAGCCATCCTTGTACAGTTCGTCTGGCGGGATATTGGACGTGGTGACCAGGGTGACACCGCGGGCGAACAGTTCTTTCAAAAGACCGTATAGCAGCATGGCGTCGGTGATGTCGGAAACGAAAAACTCATCCAGGCAGATCACCCGAGCCTTTTCGGCAAAGCGACCGGCCACGACCCGCAGCGGCTCCTGCTGGTTTTGCAGCGTTTTCAACTCCTGATGGACCGTCCGCATGAAGCTGTGGAAATGAATGCGCAGCTTGCGCTCCAGCGGCAGGGCATCGACGAAGGTATCCACCAGATAGGTTTTGCCGCGCCCGACCCCGCCCCACAAATACAGCCCGCGCACGGGCGGCGTACCGGCCGGCGACGGGTCGCGGCGGGCCAGTCGCGCCAGCAGTCCCGATTTCCGGGCGACGGCCGGCTCCGGTTGGGCCATGAGTTGGTCGTAGATCTGTTGCAGGCGCAGGATGGCGCGCTCCTGGGCGAGATCGTGCTGGAAGTCTTCCCGTTGCAAATCGTGGCGATAACGGTCGTAGGGCATGGCGAGGCTCGAAAGCGAGTTTAATGGCTGGGCAGGAACAACGGTCGCCCGCGCGGGTGTGGGAGATGCGGCAGATAAAGCGACCAGTCGCGGGTGGCGTCGCCGAACGCCAGGAAATCCGGGTTGATCAGAATCGGCCGGGCGTTGTAGCGCAGCGGCCGGAATTGCAGGTCGGTCAGATGGCCGCCGGCTTCCTCCACGAGGATCTGGGCGGCGGCGGTGTCCCATTCGCCGGTCGGGCCGAAGCGCGGATAGAGATCGGCTTCGCCCTCGGCGATCCGGCAGGATTTGAGAGCGCCGCCCAGAGAAAGATGCCGGTGCGGGCCAAGCAGGCTAAGATAATCTTGCAGGCGACGGGTGCCATAGGAGCTTTGACTGCTGATGACCCGGACCGGATAGTGACAAACCCGCGCGGCGCGGATGCGTTGGGCCGCCTGGCCTTCGGGTTGCCGCCAAGCACCGCCGCCGCGCCAAGCGTAATAGCACAAACCGCCGACCGGTGGCAGAATCAGTCCGAGCACCGCTTCGTGACGGTGGATCAAGGCGATGTTGATCGTGAACTGGTCGCTGCGTTTGATGAATTCACGGGTACCGTCCAGTGGGTCCACCAGCCACAGCCAGTCCCATTGGCCGCGTTCGGCAAAGCTGGCGTCTGGTGCTTCCTCGGACAGAACCGGAATGCCGGGAGTCAATTCCGTCAGGCCGCGCAAAATACAGCCATGCGCGGCGAGATCGGCCTCGGTGACCGGGCTCTGGTCGGCTTTTTCGGTGACGCTGAAGGCGCCCGCGTAGATGTCCAGAATGCGCCGTCCCGCCTCCCGAGCGATAGCCTGAACCGGCTCCACCAGGGCAGCTAGATCGATGTGGGGGACGACGGGCATGACGCGGGAACCTCGCGAATCGGGTGGCAAGTGAATGCGTCGCGGTCTGACGGCCATTCTACACAATCCCGGTCCAAACCGTTTGCCGGCGGAGCGCTCCACCATGACCATGCGATTGCCCTGGACCCTGATTCACACCGTTCTGCTCGACATGGACGGTACGCTGCTGGACTTACGCTTCGACAACCACTTCTGGCGAGATCTGGTCCCGGCGCGCTACGCCGAGCGCCACGGTCTGCGGCTCGCTCAGGCGCGCGCCGAGGTGACGGCCCGCACCCGGGCGGTGGAGGGCACGCTGGCCTGGTACTGTTTGGATTACTGGAGCCGGGAACTGGCGTTGGACATCGTGACCCTCAAACGGGAAATCGCCCACCTGATCGCCGTGCATCCGCATGCTCTGGAGTTTCTGGACGCCGTGCGCGCCGCCGGCAAGCGGGTGGCGCTGGTCACCAACGCTCATCCGCGCAGCCTGGCGCTGAAGATGGAGAAAACCCGGCTGGCCGGCCGCTTCGACGCCATCATCTGCGCGCATGATCTGGGGCTGGTGAAGGAGCAGCCGGAATTCTGGCCGCGTCTCCAGGAGCGGGAACCGTTCGAACCGGCGGCGACCCTGCTGGTGGACGATAATTTGGATATCCTGCGCGCGGCGTGGGCCTATGGGATCGGCTATCCGGTCTGGGTCGCGCGGCCGGATTCCGCCCATCCACCCCGCCCGCCGGGCGAGTTTCCGGCGATTCACGATTTTTCCGAATTATTGCCGGTGGCGTGATTTTCTTCGGCCAGCGATGATTATGAGGCGGCACGGTCATGCGGGAACTGCAATCAGGTCAAAATTGTTCCTTGGGCGCCGGACGAGCGATCGTCGGCGTCATCGGCGAACCGCGCGAGGCGTTCGCCGCCACCACCCAGACGGCTGTGGCGTTACTGGCCGCCGATGGCCGTATCGGCGACGAAGGCGACCTGGTCAGCGCCGAGCAGCCGCGTTCCCGCGACGGCTCGGTCGGTTTCACCGGGCGGCCCGGCGAGTTTCAGGTGGATCTGGATGCCGTGCCGGCGGCGGTCGCCCGGATTGCCGTTTTGCTGGCAATACGACCGGGCTCGCCGCCGGGCGCCACCTTCGGGATATTCACCACGATTCGGGTCTGGTTGACGGACGCCGCCGGCGTTCCCGTACTGGTTTTCTCCCTGCCGCTGGCCAGCCGGGGCGAGACCGCCATGATCCTGGCGGAACTGTATCGCCATCAGGGTCAATGGAAATTTCGGGCGGTGGGGCAGGGGTTCACGGCGGGGTTGCCCGCGCTGGCGGCGCACTTCGGCTTGCGTCCGCCGAAACCGGCGCCGGAACGCCCCGCCGGCGGGTCGGGCGCACGCCGCGAGCCCGGTTCGGGTGAAGCCGCCTTCAGCGGCACCGGGTTTTGCATCCATCCGGACGGTTACGTGCTGACCAACCAGCACGTCATCGAGGGCGCGCGGGAAATTTTGGCCCGTTCGCCCCGCCAGCGCTGCCGTCTGGAACTGGTGTTCGCCGATCCCACCAACGATCTGGCCCTGCTGCGGGCCGACGCGCCGCTGTCCGGCGTGGCCGCGTTCCGCGACGGGCCGCAGGCGCGACTGGGCGAGGCGGTCGTCGTGGTCGGCTATCCGCTGGGCGGGTTGTTGGGGTCGGGGCCGCAGGTCACCACCGGCAACGTCAGTTCCCTGATCGGCCCTGGCGACGACACCCGCGTCCTGCAATTTACCGCTCCGACCCAGTCCGGCAACAGCGGCGGCCCGCTGCTGGATGGCGATGGGACGGTCGTGGGCGTGGTCAGTTCCAAGTTGAACGTGATCCGCATTCATGAAATGACCGGCGATATTCCGCAGAACGTCAATTTCGCCATCAAGGCCGCCCTGGCGCGCGGTTTTCTGGAGGCGGTCGGCGTGGATTATCCCAGCCGCCCGCCGGGCAACGCCCGCGCCGCCACCGCCGTCGCCGCGGAGGCCCGCGATTTTGTAGTCAGGATCGAGTGCCGGGGATAGCTGGCGTCGATTTATGAACTTTCCAAGGTCGTCGTTCGGCCGGACTGAAGATCCTCGTAAAAGGCCAGCAACGCCTGGGCCGGACCTTCCGCCGCCCATTGTCGGGCGTAATCCCGCCCTTCCGCGCTCAATCGCTGGCGGAGTTCGGGGTCATCCAGCACCCGGCGGACCTGAGTGGCGAACTGCGCCACGTCCTCCTCGGCCACTAGTGCGCCCCGCCCCGCCGCCAGGATGTCGCAAGTGCCCATGACCGCCGTGGACACCACCGGCACCCCTAGACTCATCGCCTCCAGCAAGACCAGGCCCTGGGTTTCGGTGCGTGAGGCGAACACGAAGGCGTCGCCGGCTTGATAGCCGCTATTCAGTTCGACCCCTCGCGGCAGATAGCCCGCGAACCGCAGATTGGCGTCCAAACCGAGTTCGGTTCCCAAGCGGCGCAACCGGTCCTCCGCCGGCCCTTCGCCGGCGATGATCAGCACGACGTCGGGATGCGTGGTCCGTCGCAGTTCCCCGACCACGCGCAACAAAAATTCGATATTCTTTTCGAACGCCACCCGGCCCACAAACACTAGGGTCGGCTGGCCGACGGCGATGTCGAGGCGGGCGCGGAACGCGGCGCCATCGCCTTCCTGAAAGGCGTCGCCGGGCATCCCGGTCGGGATTACCCGCATCGGCGTTCGCACGCCGTACCCGGCCAGGATCTCGCGCATCGCTCGCGACGGCACCACCAGTCCATCCAGGTGATTGCATTGGCGGCGCGAGAGCAGCCGGGCGACCGCCCGCCAGGCGTTTTTCGGCAGTACCGGCAGATAATGGAACAGGTATTCCTCGAAAAAGGTGTGATAGGTTTCGACGCAGGGCACGCCCCACCGCCGCGCCAGCCGGAGACCGGCATAGTGGGCGACGAAGGGAGTCTGGATATGCACCAGATCGAAGGCGTGCCCATTCAACGCGGCCAATTGCCGGGACAGGGATCGGGGGCGCATCATCCGATCCTCCGGATCGAACAATACCCGACGAGACCATACCCGGCTGATGCCGTCCTCGTCGGCGGTGACCTGTCCGTAGTCGGGGGCAACCACCCGGATATCGTGTCCCAGCCGCCGGAATTCGCGTCGAAAAGTCTGAATGGACGTGGATACCCCGTTCACGCGCGGAAAATACACGTCCGAAAGCATTAGAATTCTCATAAGTTCCCTAAATCGTCCCACCGAGGCCGCGCCATGAATGATCCCAATCCCGCCATCGTCGCCCGTATCGCCGAGGAACTGCGTCGCGCCCGCCGGGTGCTGTTCGTGACCGGCGCGGGCATTTCCGCCGACTCCGGCCTGCCGACCTATCGGGGCATCGGCGGCTTGTACAACGACCAGACGACCGAGGACAGCTTTCCCATCGAAACCGCCTTGTCTGGTTCGATGCTGGAAGCCAACCCGGCCATCACCTGGAAATATTTGCATCAGATCGAACACGCCTGTCGGGGCGCCCGGTTCAACGACGCCCACGCCATCATCGCCGAGTGGCAGGATCACTTCGAGGTCTGCGTGCTGACCCAGAACATCGACGGATTCCACCGCGACGCCGGCAGCCGCAATCTGATCGAAATTCACGGCGACATCCACGACCTCTACTGTACCCGCTGCGACTACGCGGCCACGGTGCCGGATTATAGCGGCTTGAACCTGCCGCCCGCCTGCCCCCGTTGCCACGCGCTGGTGCGGCCGCGAGTGGTGCTGTTTGGCGAGGTATTACCTGCTCATGCCATCCAGCATTTGTACCGGGAGCTGGATCAGGGTTTCGACCTGGTGTTCACCATCGGCACCACCAGCGTGTTTCCCTACATCGCTGGGCCGGTGGTTCAGGCCAGCCAGATGGGCATCCCCACCGTGGAGATCAACCCCGCCGATACCAACGTGACCCGCTTCGTGGACTACAAGCTGGCCGCCGGCGCGGCGACCAGCTTGCGCGCCATCCGCCAGGCGTTCCAACAAGGGTTGAATTGAGAATTGCTGGCCCTGTCAGGGCCATGATGCCCAACCTCAGGGTTTCTGCTACCATGCGCCGCATTTCAGTACGGTCATGAAGGATGTTCGAAATGTCACGTCCATACAACTTTAGCGCGGGTCCCGCCATGCTGCCCGAGGCGGTTCTGGAACAGGCCAAAGCCGAGATGCTCGATTGGCGCGGTTCCGGCATGTCGGTGATGGAAATGAGCCATCGCGGCAAGGAATTCGTCTCCATCGCCGAACAGGCCGAAGCCGATCTGCGCGAACTGCTGAACGTCCCAGCAAATTATAAGGTACTGTTTCTGCAGGGCGGTGCCTCCAGCCAGTTCGCCATGGTCCCGATGAACCTGCTGCGCGGCAAAACGAAAGCGGACTATCTCAACACCGGGCAATGGTCGAAGAAGGCGATTTCGGAGGCCAAAAAATTCTGTCAGGTCAACGTGGTCGCCAGTTCCGAGGCGGTCAACTTCACCACCGTGCCGGCGCGTGAAAGTTGGAAATGCGACCCTGAGGCCGCTTATCTGCACTACACGCCGAACGAAACCATCAACGGCGTGGAACTACCCGCGGTCCCCGACGTGGACGTGCCGCTGGCGGCGGACTTTTCTTCCACCCTGCTGTCGCGCCCGCTGGATGTCAGCAAATTTGGAGTGATCTACGCCGGCGCTCAAAAGAATATCGGTCCCGCCGGGCTGACCATCGTCATCGTCCGCGAGGACTTGATGGGTCAGACCGTGGTCGGCACGCCGACCATGCTCGACTACGCGGCCATGGCCAAGGAAGGGTCGATGTACAACACCCCACCGACCTATGCCTGGTACGTGGCCGGATTGGTGTTTCAATGGCTGAAGGCCCAGGGTGGGCTGGCGGCCATGGCCGAACGCAACAAGGCCAAGGCCGAATTGCTGTACAAGGCCATCGACGAATCCGGTTTCTACAAGAACCCGGTCGATCCCGCCTACCGCTCCTGGATGAACGTCCCCTTCACCCTACCCGACGAGGCGCTGGACAAGCCGTTTCTGGCCGAGGCCAAGACCGCCGGTTTGTTGACCCTGGCCGGTCACCGCTCGGTCGGCGGGATGCGCGCCAGTATTTACAATGCGTTGCCGCTGGATGGCGTCAGAGCCCTGGTGGATTTCATGGCCGATTTCCAGAAGCGGCGCGGCTGATTCCCGTCCCTCCCTTCATCCCAGCCCTCTCCCTACCCTGGGAGAGGGCGCGTTTTTTTACCCAACCCGAATTCGCAAGGCAATGTATAAAATCCTGACTCTCAACAATATCAGCGTTTCCGGTTTGGAACGCCTGCCCCGCGACCGCTACGAGATCGCTTCCGAAATTCAAAACCCCGACGCCGTGCTGCTGCGTTCCTACAGCATGCACGACTGGCCGGTTCCCGCCAGTCTCAAGGCGGTGGGCCGGGCCGGCGCCGGCGTCAACAACATCCCAGTGGCGCAAATGACCGCCAAGGGTATTTGCGTGTTCAACGCGCCCGGCGCCAACGCCAACGCTGTCAAGGAACTGGTTATCGCCGGGATGTTGCTGGCGGCCCGCAACATCTGCACCGCCTGGGATTATGCCCGCAAGCTGCAAGGGACCGACGCCGAACTGTCCAAACAGGTCGAGTCCGGCAAAAAACAGTTCGTCGGCATCGAACTGCCCAACCGCACGCTGGGTGTGATCGGCCTGGGGGCGATCGGCGTCAAGGTCGCGAACGCCGCTCGCGCGTTGGGAATGCGGGTCATCGGCTACGATCCTCACATCACCGTCAGCAATGCCTGGCAACTGTCCTCACAGGTCGAGCAGGTGCTGAGCGTCAACGAAATGGTGGCGCAGGCTGATTTCGTGACCCTGCACGTACCACTGAACGACGACACCCGCCAGTTGATCAACGCGCAATTGCTGAAGAACGCCCAGCCTGGGTTGACCCTCCTCAATTTCTCGCGCGAGGGCGTGGTGGACGAAGAGGCGTTGCACGAGGCGCTACAGGCGGGCAAGCTCAAGACCTACGTCTGCGACTTTCCCACCAATCGGCTCAAAGACCATCCTCGCGTCATCATGCTGCCGCATCTGGGCGCCTCCACCGGCGAAGCCGAGGAAAATTGCGCGATCATGGTGGCCGATCAGGTGCGCGAGTATCTGGAGCACGGCACGGTTCATAACTCGGTCAATTTCCCGGAAATGGCCATGCCCCGCAACGGTGGACCGCGCCTGGCCATCGTCAACGCCAATGTCCCGCACATGATCGAGCGGATTTCCAAGGCGATCTCCAGCGCGGGCATCAACATCCTGGACATGCTGAACAAATCGCGCGGCGAAATCGCCTGCACCCTGGTGGACACCGCCGCGCCGGTAACCACCGAGGTGGTGGCGCAGATTGCCGACACTCAGGGTGTGCTGGGCGTGCGGATGCTGTAATTCCTTGCGGAGACCGTACAAGAAACCCTCTCCCGCAAGTGGGAGAGGGGCGGGGGAAAGGGTGATTTTTAATCACCGAACTCGCCAGAGATCGCAAAGAAGCCTCTCGATCCTGGAACCTGACAGAGAGCCGTCTGACTTGCGGCGCCGAGCACGGTTCGGACCGCAAGCCTTATGACCTTTCGCTGGCGATGTCGAGATACGCCAGCCAGTAGCGGGATAGCTCGCTGATGCAGTCGATCCGGATCATCAGCGCGGCGAGATCGGTCTTGAGTCGCTCGGCATCGGCGAGAAGCGTCGCAAGTTCGGCGTCGAAATCACCCAGTTGCTTGCCGCGGTTGGCGGCAATGGTGGCGATTCGGGTCGTCAGCAGGCGGATGCGCAAATACAGCAGGTCGCTGGGCGCCGTGGTATGGCGTTTGTAGTGTAGGTCGTAAGCTTCCTGAGCAACGTCCTTTTTGCCCAGCAGATAGGCCTCCAACCCCTCTACCCGAGCTAGCATCATATTGATATGGTTCTGGGTGGAGGTGCGGTGCGCCAATGTTTCCAGCAAGGCGATTTTATCCTCCAGCACCCGTCGGCCCTCTCGAAGATGCGCCCGCAGCCGGTCGATTTCGCAATCTGTCTCCACCGATTGCTGGCTGAGTCCCTGAATTTCCGTATCGGTCTCGTCGAGAAACTCGCGAATTTGCTCGGACAGAATCCGTTCCAGCGTCAGGGTGACGAATCGTTCCCACAGGGTGTCGACTCGGGAGCGCAACTGATCCAGACTTTGGCCCAGGCTGCCGATCTGGGCGATGAAAGCCCGCGTGTTCCGATGGTGTTCGGCACGGTCCTGAACGCTCCAGACTTGGGCGAGTTGCGCTTCTTCCCTCAACACATAAGACATGCCGACCGTTGAACTGTCATCGGCCTCGGGGGTTTGAATCTCCACGCGGAGCGTCTCCAGAATCGGCAAGGAGCGCCTCTGGCAAAGCGAGCCAGCCCGCGCCCCAGCGGCGGATGAGAGGGTCAGTCCAGGTGCGTCCAGCCATCTGGATAATCGCGGCTCAACTCGTGAACGTCGTACACGCAGAGATCCTGATCGGGCAAATCGGGAAACAGTTCCTGGGCCTTGGCTTCCGCCTGTGGCTCGCTCTCGGCCTGGACGAGGGCGACGTTAAACAGCCTATCGGAACTGGGGTCTTCGGCAATGATGAGATAGGGTTTCATTTTGCGTTTTCCTCATGAGTTTTCGCGGATGACATAACCTGCAACGGATTTCCATGCTTAGCTAGTGTCTGACCGGAAACCCACAGCGTAGGTTGGGGTGACGAAGGAACCCCAACATTAAATTCCAGCGCCGGTAATCCGTTGGGGTTCGCCAGCTCACCCCAACCTACGAGGTTTCAGGGTTTTCGGCCAGGCACTAACTATATATCTATATATCACGCAAGCCGCTGCTCGAGCCGGGTTAAGAGTAGCGATGAATCTGGAACCGCTGATCCGATTCGCGGATGATATCCCCGACGTGGAGCGTGAATGCGCCGGTCCGACGGTCGGTATAATACTGGCGCAAGGTTTCGTGAACCACGGTGAATGCGAGTTGTTCCCAAGGGATCTCGTGCTCGGCGAACAATGCCACTTCCAGGCTCTCCGCGCCGGCGCTGGCGATGCCATCCTTGAGGTGGCCGCGAAACATCAAATAGACCTGGCTGACATGGAGCAGCGAGTATAGACCGTACAGGGTCAGATGTTCGACCACGGCGTTGGCTTCCTCCAACGTCTCGCGCGCCGCCGCCGTCACCGCCGATTCGCCGTTTTCCATGAACCCCGCTGGCAGGGTCCACAAACCATGGCGCGGTTCGATGGCCCGCCGACACAGCAAAATCCGGTCTTGCCATTCGGGGATGCAGCCCGCGACGATTTTCGGGTTCTGATAATGAACGATGTCGCAGGCATCGCAAACATACCGGGGCCGATGATCGTCCGGGGGGACGCGCAGGGTGACGAGACCGCCGCACTGGCTACAGAATTTCATGGAGAAAATCCTTGTAAACAGGGTTTCGAGGCTGGAATAACGTGTATTTGACCACGTTCGACTCGAATGCCATATCCCTGACTGCCCCCTGAATTCCGGTTCGCCGCCAAAGGATTCATCAGACGGTCACAATTGCGGTTCAAGCTTGTTATCGGGCCAGCAAAATTTCATCAAATCATCGCAAAAAAGGGTGATGATGCCCGCTTCCAAAGCCTGCTCCGCCATCGAGCACCGTCCCGCATGAACGCATTCCGAGAACCCTATCTGCTGACCCCTGGTCCGCTGACGACTTCCACGGCCACCCAGTCCGCCATGCTGCGCGACTGGGGGTCTTGGGACCACGATTTCAACGCGCTCACCGCCGAGGTTTGCCGCCGTCTGTTGGCGGCGGCCCACGCCGCGGACACGCATGTGTGCGTGCCCCTGCAAGGCAGCGGCACCTACGTCGTGGAGGGGGCGCTGGCGACCCTGTTGCCGTGGGACGGCAAGGCGCTGGTGCTGATGAACGGCGCCTACGGGCAGCGCATGGCCCGCATTCTCCAGTACTTGGGCCGCGACTTCACGACGCTGGACATGGGTGATTACCTGCCGCCGCCGCCCGACCGGGTGGAAGCGATGTTGGCCGCCGATCCCGACATCACTCACGTAGCGGTCGTGCATTGTGAGACCTCCTCGGGAATCCTCAACCCCCTGGAAGCTATCGCCGAAGTCACGCGCCGTCAGGGACGGCGACTATTCGTGGACGCCATGAGTTCCTTCGGCGCATTGCCGGTGGATGCTCGCGAATTGCCCTTCGATGGACTGGTGTCGTCGGCCAACAAGTGTTTCGAGGGCGTACCCGGTTTCGGCTTTGCGCTGTTGCGTCGCGATGCGCTGGAACAGTGCGCCGGCAACGCCCATTCCCTGAGTCTGGACCTTTACGATCAATGGCGGTATCTGGAACGTACCGGCCAGTGGCGGTTTACCCCGCCGACCCACGTCGTGGCCGCGTTCGCCAGCGCCCTGGACCAGCACGCGGCGGAAGGCAGCGTCGCTGGCCGGCTGGCGCGTTACACGCGCAATCGGGACGTGCTGGTAGGCGGAATGCGGGCGATGGGCTTCCATACCCTGCTGGACGATCGCTGGCTGTCGCCGATCATCGTCACCTTTCACTCACCCGGCCATCCAAACTTCCATTTCGAGACCTTCTACCAGCAGATCAAGCAGCGCGGTTTCATTCTCTATCCGGGCAAGCTGACCCAGGTGGAGAGTTTCCGCGTCGGCTGCATCGGCCAGTTGTTCGAGGAACAGATGCGCGGGGTATTGGCGGCGATTCGCACCACCCTGGACGACTTGGGCATCCCGGACGGCTCGCCCCGCCCCGAAGATCTCGACAAGCCGGCCTTCTGACTCCCTGCGAAGGAGGATTCTCATGTATTTCCACTATCAGCGTTCCTATCGCGGTCCGGTGCGGGCGGTGATTCTGGACTGGGCCGGTACCACGGTGGATTTCGGCTCGCTGGCGCCGGTGGCGGCGTTCGTCCAATTGTTCGCCGAGCAGGGTGTAGCCATCAGCGTTGCCGAGGCGCGCGGGCCGATGGGCCTGGAAAAGCGCGAACATATCCGCCAGCTTTGCGAGTCGCCCGCCATCGCCGCCCGCTGGCGCGAACGCCACGGTGTGGAACCGGGCGCAGCCGAGGTGGACCGGCTGTACGAAGCCTTCGTTCCGTTGCAAATCGCCGTCATCCGCGATCACGCGCAACTGATTCCCGGTTGCCGGGAAACGGTCGCGGGCTTGCGGGAGCGCGGCATCCGCATCGGCGCTAACACCGGCTACAGCCGGGCGATGATGGAGCCGCTGCTGGAGGCCGCCGCCGAGCAAGGGTATATCCCGGACAGCGCGGTGTGCGCCACCGAAGTGCCGCGCGGCCGGCCGTATCCGCACATGAGCCTCAAGAATGCCATCGAACTGGAAATCGAGACCGTGCAATCCTGCGTCAAGGTGGACGACACCGTGCCCGGCATCGAGGAAGGGCTGAACGCCGGCATGTGGACCGTGGGCGTCGCCGTCAGCGGCAACGAAGTTGGATTGGCCCTGACCGATTGGCAGGCGCTGCCGCGAGTCGAGCAGCAGCGCTATCGAGAGCGCGCCTATCAACGGCTCCTGGCCGGTGGCGCTCATTATGTCGCTGATACCATCGCCGATTTGCCGCGCTGCCTGGATGCCATCGAGGGGCGGCTGGCGCGCGGCGAACGGCCGTGATCCGCCGGTCGGCGCTGGAGGTTCCGCCGGTTATTTCTCGGAAGTGATGACCGATCCGGTGGCATCGCCTGACCTGATCATCGTCGGCGGCGGCATTCTCGGCCTGAGTATCGCGTATCACTACCGCCGGCTCGGTCGCGGTCGGGTCGTGGTGCTGGAACGCCAGATGCTTGCGAGCGCCGCCACCAGCCGGGCCGCCGCCTTGCTGACCCAGGCGCGGAGCCAGCCGGCGCTGATTCCGCTGGTGCGACAGACCTATCGCGACATCGCCGACTTGGAGCAAACGCTGGACTAGGCGTTAGACCTGCATCGGGTCGGCAGCCTGCATCTCGCCGCTTCGGCCGGCCGGGCGCGGGAGCTACGGGAACTGGCCGATCTCAACGAGCGGCACGGCGTCCGAATGCGGTGGCTCACTCCAGACGATTTGCCGTTGTTGGTCCCGTGGCTGAATGCGGAATCCGTGCAAGCGGCGCTGTTCACCCCGGATGATGGCTATATCGATCCCTATCGGCTGGCGCAGGCCTACGCCCGCGCCGCCCCGCCAGCAGGGCGCAATCCTGACCCAGAACGCTGCGGTTCAGCATCTATTGCTAGATTCAGGGCAGGTGACCGGCGTGCGGACGACGCAGGGCGACTATCATGCCCCGCGGGTCGTGCTGGCCGCCGGCGCCGCAAGAGGCACGAACAGGCCAAACCGCTTAAAGGCTTCGGTTCCGCCAGTATCACCACTCCCAAGCCCGACCTGGACCTGATTCTCGAATGGCTCAAGGAAGCGGAACGATTCGCTAGAGGGCATAAAGTCGATCTTGGGGTCGATGGGATGTTTGATCTCCCAAGCCTGGCCGGCGGCGC
>JRYF01006763.1_pt1 | contig 28115 bp, 24 predicted proteins | sample 235331 | NCBI WGS metagenome assembly JRYF01 (sample SAMN03074217, study PRJNA261475) | activated sludge metagenome | biome: Wastewater Treatment Plant; feature: Wastewater; material: Activated sludge; isolation source: activated biomass of a wastewater treatment plant treating hydrocarbon... ...
AAAACCTGTTGCTGTTGGATATAGGTGAGTATAGGTGTTGAAGAAAACATTCAATTCACCGGAAAATATCGCTTTATGAAAAAAGTATTTTACGCAGGTATTACAGGCACAATTCTTTTCGAGTTCTTCAACGTATATTTCATCATGCCCATGCCGGGCAGCCAACAGATGAACAGCCTCGAACTCGCTTACCTACTCTACACATATCGTTGGCTTTTTCGGGTGTTGTTCATCGCCATGATAATAGGCGGAGCATTTACCGTTCTGAAGTCTGGAAAAAAATGGATTCCTGTTGCAGCCATGTTGGCTACAGCCGCTGTCATTTATATTTTCAATTTCAAAATGAGTGCGGAAAGCATGTTCAAACAACCGCTGAATTTGACGATGAAACAGCGTGCCGAAAATACAATGCCCGACAGTTGCGTCATAATTGGAGTTGAGCATAACGGGGATGCCAGAGCCTATCCCATCCGTTTTTTGACATACCACCACCAAGTGCGGGACGAAGTAGGTGGAATGCAGGTACTTGTCACCTATTGCAGTGTGTGCCGTACAGGCAGGGTTTATGAGCCGAAAGTTCAAGGAAAGGAGGAAACCTTTCGGCTGGTAGGCATGGACCATTTCAATGCCATGTTCGAAGATTCCAGAACGAAAAGCTGGTGGCGGCAAGTCACTGGCGAAGCTGTAGCGGGCAAGCTGAAAGGCCAGGTTTTGCCAGAGGTGCCAGCTTCGCAGATGACCCTGGCAAAATGGTTCGAACTATACCCCGGTTCGTTGGTAATGCAGCCCGATGATGCCTCCATTTCCGCCTACGATACGCTCGGAAGATTCGAGCGGGGAAAAAGTGAGGGCCACCTGACACGCACCGACAGCATATCATGGGAAGAAAAATCTTGGGTTGTCGGCATTCAACACGGCAATGTCAGCAAAGCCTACGACTGGAACCGACTCAAGGATGAACTTATCATCAACGACAGCATAGGCAGAACGCCCATTGTCATCGTACTGGCCAATGATGGAACAAGTTTTGCGGCATTTGAGCGCCCAGGCAAAGGCTTGGTCAATGTTCATAACGATACATTGCAGTACGAAAACCATCGCTACGACTTATCTGGTCGCTGTCTCGATGCACCTGCCCAGCCATTGAAAAAAATTATGGCCTACCAAGAATTTTGGCACAGTTGGCGCACTTTTCATCCTGAAACGTTACAATATTGAGCACTGCTTTCCAAAACCTAACTTTGCATGGCCAAACCAAAGTGAGGATGGTAGCGGCACCAAAAAGCATCTTTTCATTTGAAAAGCAAGGTTCAATACATTGTACATATCTCATACATCCTCACCAAACAAGGGTACCAATACCGAAAAGAAACCTCGATGCCCGGCTTTGTGGGGAATATTTCATCATCTAAATCAATGTAAAATGAAGCATCACAATCTGCTGAAGTGGGCATTTATTGCCTGCCTGTTTACCCTCGCCATCTTCACCTCCTGCAAGGACGACGACGCTGGGCCTTCCGACAAATTCACGAGCGAGTATTCCTCGGAGGTGGTCACCGAATGGATGGGCCTCCTGCTGAAACTCTCAAAAGAAAACCCAGGATTCACGCCACCTGTGGCCGCAAGGGCATTTGGTTACACCGGGCTGACCCTGTACGAAAGTGTCAGGGGAGGAATGCCGGGCTACCGAACCCTGGCCGGCCAGGTGAACGGATTGACGGCAGGCACGATACCTACTGCCGAAAACAAAGCATATCATTGGGGCGCTGTCGCCAATGCTGCCTTGGCAACCGTCGTAAGGGCCTGCTACAGCAATGCATCGGCAGCAAACCTGGCAGCCATTGATTCGATTGAAGCACACTTCGCCGACCATGTTTTCAAAAGCGAGGCAACCCAAGAAATACTTAATCGCTCCATAGCATACGGAAAAAGCGTGGGCGATGCACTGGTCACCTATGCCGCTTCCGACGGGCAAGCCATGTGTTTTGCCACCAACTTCCCTGAAAGCTACGTGCCCCCTGTTGGCGACGGGCTGTGGATTCCCACCCCGCCTGCTTTTCAAAGAGCATTGCAGCCTACTTGGGGAGGGGTGCGCCCGTTCCTGGCGAAAAACGTGACCGAAACACAGCCACCAGCACCACCTGCCTATTCTACCGATCCGGCTTCACAGTTTTGGATTGAAACCATGGAGGTCTATAACACCGTGCAAAACCTGACTGCCGAACAACTGATCATCGCCGAATTTTGGGCCGATGACCCAGGCAAAACTTTTACTCCCCCCGGCCATTCGATTTCCATCTTGAAACAAATACTGGAAGATGAAAACGCCGACCTCGCTATTGCGGCGGAGGNNTCACGATGCGTTCATCTCTTGCTGGAAAGCCAAATACGACTACAACCTCATACGACCCATTTCCCTCATACAGGATAAAATTGACCCGGGATTTACCATACCGCTCACAACGCCACCGTTCCCGGAATATACTTCAGGCCATTCCGTCCAGTCAGGTGCTTCAGCCCAAATACTTACAGGCTTGTTTGGCCCCAACTATGCCTTTTCCGATCGGACCCACGCAAATCGCACGGACATCAACGGCACACCGCGTTCGTTCGCCTCTTTTGATGCTTTTGCAGAAGAAGCTGCCATCAGCCGTTTGTATGGCGGTATCCATTACCGGGCCGCTATCGAAGAAGGTGTTAAGCAGGGCAAGGAGATCGGGAAAAACATCAATGCCCTAAATTTTAAGTAGTGATGCGATAAAATGACCTCAGAGAGGTCTTTCCCAGATAATCCAACCCGTTATTCGCATTAGTGATTAAAAAAAACATCCTGTGGTTGGCCGCATGAGCTGCCAATCACAGGATGTTGTTTTTTCCCCAAAAATGAACCAGTATCCAATACCACGAGTGGCCGAGAGTAGCCGATGGTTTTCCTGCCACTTTTCCAACAAAAAAACCAACAGGTAAAAAGCCTGACCCGCAACATGGCCAATGTGTGACCCTCATCACTTCCCCTGGCCTGCTGCCCGCCTACCTTTGCAGCGTTTTTTGGAAATTAGATAACATGAAAATCAAACAACGCCTGCCCGTCCTCGACTGGCTCCCCAACTATAAAAAAACGTGGCTCCCCAGCGATCTTTCGGCGGGTCTCACGGTAGGAGTTATGCTCATACCGCAGGGCATGGCCTACGCCATGATAGCGGGACTGCCGCCCATTCACGGGCTGTACGCCTCCACCGTTCCGCTCGTGCTGTATGCGCTGTTGGGTACCAGCCGACAGTTGGCCGTCGGGCCGGTGGCCATGATTTCCCTGCTCACGGCAGCAGGCATCGGTGCACTGAACCCGGACGGGCCGGCGGCTTATCTCCTGTTTGCAGTCACATTGGCCTTCATGGTCGGGGCCATCCAGTTGTTGATGGGGATTTTCCGGTTGGGATTTCTCGTGAACTTCCTCTCGCACCCGGTCATAAGCGGGTTCACATCGGCAGCGGCCATCATCATTGGGTTGAGCCAATTGAAACACCTGCTAGGCATATCGCTACCCGGCAGCGAACACGTACACGAAATCCTGCTGGCCGCCATGGGCCAAATCGGGCAAACACACCTGCCAACATTGGGCATCGGCATCGCCGCCATCCTCGTCATCAAATATGCTAAAAAAATACACAAGGCCGTACCGGGCGCATTGGTTGCCGTTGCCCTGGGCATCCTGGCCGTGTGGGGTTTCGGCCTAACGGCAAACGGCGTGAAAATCGTCGGGGAAGTACCGCAGGGTTTGCCCGGCTTGTCGCTTCCTTCTTTCAGCATGGGCACCTGGCAAGCCTTGCTCACGGCTGCCCTCACCATTTCGCTGGTGGGTTTCATGGAGAGTTTCGCCGTGGCAAAGGCCGTGCAGTCCCGGCACAAAGATTATCAGGTAAACGCCGATCAGGAACTCATCGGCCTCGGCATGTCCAACATCGGGGCAGCCTTTTTTCAGGGCTATCCAGTCACGGGCGGGTTTTCCCGTACAGCCGTCAACGATCAGGCAGGTGCCAAGACTGGACTGGCCTCCATCGTCAGCGCTGCACTCATCGTGCTGACGCTGCTTTTCCTTACGCCCTTGTTTTATTATCTCCCCAATGCCGTGCTGGCGGCAGTGATCCTCGTGGCCGTATCGGGATTGATCAACGTGAAAGAAGCCCTCCACCTCTGGCACAACGACCGCTCCGATTTCTGGAGCCTGCTGGCCACCTTTCTCATCACGCTGACCCTGGGCATCGAGACGGGCATCGGCGCGGGCGTAGTGTTGTCACTGGCGCTGGTCGTCTATCGCTCCACCCGCCCCCACGTAGCGGTTTTGGGCAATGTGCCTGGCTCTGATTTTTACCGCAACGTCGGGCGGTTCAAGGATTTGGAACTTCGCCCCGATGTGCTCGTGGTGCGGTTCGACGGGCCGCTCTATTTCGCCAACCTGAACTATTTCAAGGATAAAATGGAGGAACTGATTGCCCGGAAAGGCAGCGCCCTGCGCCTGATAGTCCTCAACGCCGATAGCATCAGCCACGTGGACAGCAGCGCCGTCCACGTGCTGGAGGATTGGGTAAACGAAAAGCGGGCACTGGGCCTGCAGGTACATTTCACCAGCGTGATCGGCCCCGTGCGGGATGCTCTGCGCCGCTGGGGACTCATGGCCGTCATCGGCGAGGAAAACTTTTTTATGAGCAACCAACAGGCCATTGACGCCTTCGACGAACTGGACAAAGACGGTGTGTTTGAGAAAAAATACAAGGAGTACGCCGTGCAGGCCACATAGCACCTTTAAAACGACTTCTTTTTCTTCTTAAAAACAGCAATCTCGTGTTTGTGCGGCTTGCCGCTTTTCCCGAAAGTTTTGATGGGCCTGCCTGCATGGCGCCTTTCGGGGCTGCGTTTGGGCGCTGCGGGTGCTTTGCGCACCGGTTCGAGGATTTCCGGGTAGGCGTTGACGCTCATCGAGCCGCCGAAGTGCATTTTAAGCAGGGAGGCCAAGAGCTGCTTGGGCTTGCCGGAGGCCAGTATCTCCTGTGCCAGGATGTGGAACTCCTGCGATACTTCTTCCTCTGCGGCAGCGAACACTTTGGCTTTCATGGCATTGCGCTTTGCTTCTATGACAGCATCGCCTGCCGGCAGCACTTCTTTCTTGATGGGCGTTTTCGTGACATCCATGATGAAACGGATGCGGCGGAACTCGCCCGGTGCTACGAAGGAGATGGCCTTGCCCGTTTTGCCGGCCCTGCCGGTGCGCCCGATGCGGTGGACGTAGGCCTCCGGGCTGTCGGGCATGTCGAAGTTAATGACGTGGGTGAGGTCGTTGATGTCAATGCCCCTGGCGGCCACGTCGGTAGCCACGAGGATGGAGGATTGCCCGCGCTTGAACTTGGCGAGAATGCGCTCGCGCTGCGCCTGGGTCACGTCGCCGTGCAGGGCCTCCACGTCGAAGTTCATGGCGCTCAGTTTGCTGGCAAGGCGGTCGGCCCCGGCGCGGGTGCGGCAAAAGACGAGGGCATAAAACTCGGCTTCCGTATCAATGAGGCGGCGCAGGGCGCGGAGCTTGTCCTTTTCGTAAATTTCATAAAACACCTGGTCCACGTTGACGGCGGAATGTTGTTTGGTCTGCACTTTCACCTCGTCGTAGTCGCCCATGAATTTTTTGGCGAGCTTGAGGATGGGGGTAGGCATGGTCGCCGAAAAGAGCAGCATCCGCCGCTGTTCGGGCACGTGGGAGAGGATGGTCTCTATATCTTCGACGAAGCCCATGTTGAGCATTTCGTCGGCTTCGTCGAGCACGACATAGCGCACGTCGTCGAGCTTGAGGGTCTTGCGGTTGAGGTGGTCAATGGCCCGGCCCGGCGTTGCCACCACGATGTCAACGCCTTGTTTGAGCATACGAAGTTGGACGTCCATGCCCTGTCCGCCATAGACGGGCAGGATGCGGATGTCGCGCTTGGCCTTGAGGCTCTCCATTTCCTCGGCCACCTGGCTGGCCAATTCCCTGGTGGGAGCCAAAACGATGGCCTGCACCTTGCGCAAGCCGGGCGTGATGCGTTCGATGATGGGCAGGCCAAAGGCGGCTGTCTTTCCGGTGCCGGTCTGGGCTTGCCCGATAATGTCTTTTTCGCCGGAGAGCAGGAGCGGGATGGTCTGCTCCTGGATCGGTGTGGGGTTTACAAAACCCTTTTTAGTAAGTCCTTCAAGGACATCGGCCGACAGGCCCAAGTCCTCGAACGTGAGGTTGGTGGTCATGATTCGAATAAAATAGCTGTCAAAAATCGGTTTAGAATGTATCAATCTGAGAAAGTCGGGAACGCATGTCAACCACAAACGGGCGGCGTTCAGGCGAGTACTCAGGCGGTTTAATACATTCCATTAAATCACTTTGGCGGCCATTTTACTCGCAGATTTCAAATGCCTCGCAGGCATTTTCGCTTTTCAAATCCCGTCTAAACCTATTTTTGGACGGTAAAAAAATGTATGTAAGAACACGTTGGGCAATTGCCGATGCCGGCACACTTGCCCAAATCGGGCGCAAAGGTAAACGAGGGGTTTGGATTTTCATAATCCATGTTGGCGGCGGAGATGGGCTAAGTTGTGATGTTAACCAACTCTGGAGCTTTGCCAAACGCGGGACCAACGATTCCCCCATTCCTCAAATACCTATTTTTGCGCCCGCAACTTGAAGTTCAACATGAACTTGACAAGGCGCAACGTGTTAGTTCTCAAGCAAAATAGAGTATAACAAACGCAATATTTTCTTATGAAAAACTTGAATGCCATCGGGCTGGACGCTGCGAAATGTGCCGTGTTGGCCGATAAACTGAACGGCTTGTTGGCCAACTATTCCGTGTTTTACCAAAACACACGGGGTTTTCACTGGAACATTAAAGGTGAAAAATTCTTCGAGTTGCATTTGAAATTCGAGGAACTGTACAACGACCTGCTCTTGAAAATTGACGAGGTGGCCGAACGTATCCTGACATTGGGCCATGCACCCGATCACCGCTACTCCGGGTACAACAAAACCTCGCAGATAAAAGAAAGTCCTATCGTCACCGACAGCATGGAAGCAGTGGGCAACATCCTCAATGCTTTCAGAACCCTCATTACCCTGCAACGGGAACTGCTCGGCTTGTCGGAAGATGCCGGCGATGAGGGCACGAATGCCCTGATGAGCGATTACATCCGTGAACAGGAAAAAATGGTCTGGATGTACTCGGCTTTCCTGAACAGGGGCTGAGCGCCCACGTTTTTTTTCATTACCAAGCTATTTTAACCGTTCCATTTCACGATGAAAAAGCTCAATCTAATCACCGTCCTGATAGGACTGGTCATTTTTTCGGGGCTGTTCACGGTGGTCAAGCATTTTTTAATGCGGCCAGCGTTTTCAGCCCAAGACAAGGCCCCGGATTTTATCGCCATGTTGCACGAAGGCAAGGTATTCAAGTTATCCGAACTCCGGGGACACCACGTACTGCTCGATTTCTGGGGTAGTTGGTGCGGCCCATGTATCCAGCAGTTGCCGGATTTGATTACCCTGCACGAGAAATACGAGAACGCTTCGTTCAAGGATGCGGAGCGTTTCACCATCGTGAGCGTGGCGGTGGAGAAAGACAAGGAGCGCTGGGCAAGGGCGCTCGCCCGCTATGAATTGCCCTGGCGGCATCACATCCTCGATCCGGCGAGCAGCCTGCGATTTTTCGACTCGCCCATTGCCCATGAATACGGCGTGAAACAACTGCCCACCAAGTTCCTCATCGATCCCAAGGGCATCATCGTGGCCGTGAACCCATCCTGGCCGGAGGTCGAGCGGTATTTGGATGAAAGGCGCTGAAGCCGAAAACAGGGCACTCCGGCAAACGGGAATTAAGTGGGAACCGATTCCGGGGGATGGCAAGATGCCGGCAGGAGACAGGGGGCAAACCACATCAACAGGGGAAAGGCATCTCTGAAAAGGGCCTTTTCTAACCTCAAAAACATTATATTTGCTCAAAATTGATTGATCATGTTCGAAACCACATCTGCACAACCGACACCGGCACCGTTGCAACTGAAGAAAAAAGAGCGGTTCGTGACCCTCCGGGAGTACGTCCTTTGGGAGGCCAAACGGGATGACAAATATGAATATCACAATGGTAAAATCGTCAAAATGCCTTATGCTAGATACCCTCACAATGTAATCAGCACCAATGCTGCCATTGCCATCAAACTGGCTGCTCGTTCCTTGAAAAAGAAATACATAGTTGCCAGTTCCGACCAGAAAATTTACATTCCGGCAGTCAACCATGGGGTTTACGCCGATGCGGTGGTCGTTTGTGAAGCACCGGAATTTTGGGACGACGTAAACCTTCTGCTCATAAACCCCATCGTTATCGTTGAAGTGCTATCTAAAAGCACCAAAAAATACGACCGGGAAGGCAAGTTCGACCTGTACAAATCCCTACCTTCCTTCGAAGAATACGTCCTCATCCGCCAGGACACCTGCGAGGTGGAAACCCGCCACCGGGAAGAACCCGGCCTTTGGCGGGAAACCGTCGTCACCGACCCCAACGGTCAGGTTTTCCTGAAATCCCTCGGCTGCTCCATTTCCATGGCGGACATTTATGAGCATATCGAATTCCCGCAGGCAAAAGCAAAAAAGTAAACTTCCGCATTGTTCCCAAGTACATCATCATGAACCCGTCCTGGCCGAAGGTCGAGCGGTATTTGGAGGAAAGGCATTGGATCAGAAAGCCTTCCAAAGGGCCACATAGTGGCCTGCCGTGCCGGCCAGCACGAACAGGTGCCAAACAGCATGGGCGTACCACATTTTTTCACGAACATAAAACAGCACGCCAGCGGTGTAGAAAAACCCGCCCACCCCTATCCAAAGCAACACTTCCCGGCTGATGAGCGGCCAAACGTCGGGCAATACGAAAACAAACATCCACCCCATGAAGAGGTAGAGCAGCAACGAAGTACGTTCCCATTTGTTCAAAGCGAACAGCTTGCCGAGCGAACCGAGCAAAAGCAGCGACCACAACACGGCGAGATAGGCCCAGCCTTTTGCATTGTCGAGATAGCGGAGAATGAAAGGTGTGTGCGTGCCCGCAATGAGAAAATAGATGGCGATGTGATCGAGCTTGCGGCAAAATGCTTTGGGCCTGGGTTTGTGGACGCTGTGGTAAAGCGTGGAGGCGAGGTACAGCAGGAACATGGAAACACCGAAAAGCAAAACGCCCAGCATTTCACGGTAGGTGGCCCCGGCCCCGGCAGCTTTTTCCATCAAAAAAGGCGTGCTGACAAGGGCAAGCAATACCCCCAGTCCGTGCGTGGCAGCGTTGGCTTTTTCTTCCTTTAGATACCGTGCAAGGGTGATTTCGGACATGGCTGTTTTTTGCTGCAAAGTTCGCTAATCCCCTCACAACCCAAACAACCGAGGTGAATATGGGTTATACTCTGCCGCAAGGTTTCACCGAAACAAATTCTGCAAAAGCATACTGTTCGATTTAAAATGATTTATTTCCCAACCATCCCAACCATCTCAACCATCCAACCATGTTTGCAGTAAGTGAAATGCTCCCTAACAAAAGCCAGGCCGCTGCCCATGATCCCGTTCCGGGAGATCCCATCCAAGCAAGGATGCACATTTTGTCGAATGGGATGAAACTGTACATGAGCGTAAACGATGCGGAGCCGCGCATTTACACCCAAATCGCCGTGCGGGCAGGTTCCAAGCACGACCCCAGCGAAACCACCGGGCTGGCCCACTACCTGGAACACATGATGTTCAAAGGAACGCGCCGCATCGGGGCATTGGATTGGGAACAGGAAAAACGCTTGCTGGACGAAATCGCCGACCTCTACGAGCGGCACCGGGCGGAGACCGACCCTGCGCGGCGCAGCGAAATTTACCGCCGCATTGATGCTGTTTCCCATGAAGCGGCCAAACTGGCGGCTGCCAACGAGTATGATAAAATCACGAACGTGCTCGGTGCGAAGGGCACCAACGCCTACACCTGGGTGGAGCAGACGGTTTACGTGAACGACATCCCTTCCAATGAACTGCAGCGGTGGATGCAGTTGGAAAGTGAACGTTTCCGGGAGGTGGTGCTGCGGCTCTTCCATACCGAACTGGAGACGGTCTATGAAGAATTCAACATGACGCAGGACAAGGACTTCCGCAAGGTGAGCAAGGCCATGAACGCCGCCCTGTATCCTGCGCACCCCTACGGAACCCGCACGACCATGGGCGAGGGCGAGCATTTGAAAAATCCCTCCCACTTCAAAATCCTTGAATTTTTCGGCACTTACTACCGGCCCAACAATATGGCCCTCATACTGGCCGGCGACTTCGACCCCGACGAGGCCTTCCGCTTGGCGGAAGCGCATTTCGGCAACTACCGGCCCGCCCTCATACCGCCTTTTTCTTATGAAAAACAACCCCCGCTGACACAGCCCGTGCGACTTGAAATATTCGGTCAAGAGGCCTCCTACTTGCAGATCGGCTGGCGCTTTGGCGGGGCGGGCACGGCGGATGCCGACTATCTGGCCCTCATCGCCCGGCTGCTCTACAATGGGCGCGCAGGCCTGATTGACCTCGACCTGTTGCAGGGCCAGCGGCTGCTCAATGCCAGGGCCTACACGACTACCATGGAGGACTTCTCCACGTTCCAACTCTACGGCAAGCCCCGTGAAGGGCAAAGCCTGGAGGAAGTGGAAACCCTGCTGCTTTCGGCCATCGAAAAGATCAAACGAGGGGATTTTCCCGATTGGTTGCCCCCGGCCATTGTCAAAGACATGAAACTCACCGAACTGCGGGCCAACGAAAACAACAGTTCCCGTGCCGCCCAAATGACCAACGCATTCATCCTCGGCATGGATTGGGCTCATCATATCGGGCGATTCGGGCGGCTGGAGGCCATCGGGAAAGCGGATATAGTGCGTTTTGCACAAGCGCATTTAGGGGACAACCATGTCGTGGCCTACAAGCGGCAAGGCCCTGACCCCAATGTGATGAAAGTGGAAAAACCACCCATCACGCCCGTGCCTGTGAACCGGGCTGCCATGTCCGATTTCACGAAAAAATTCCTCGAAAGCCCGGTGCCCAGCCTCCAACCCGTTTTCCTCGACTACGAAAAGGAGATAACCTCCCTGCCCACCACCAACGGGCCGGTGCTGGATTTCATCAAAAACAAAAACAATCCTATTTTCACCCTCAGCTATGTTGTGGAAATGGGCCGCAACAGCGACAGGGAATTTGCACTGGCAATGGGCTACCTGCCCTACCTGGGTACTTCCCGCTATTCACCGGACAAGCTCAAACAAGCGTTTTTCCGGCTGGGCCTGAATTTCGGCGTGACGGTGAACGAGGAACGGGCCTACATCACCCTGGCCGGGCTGGACGAATCCCTCGAAGAGGGCCTGCAACTCCTTGAACACATCCTCGCCGACGTGAAAGGCGACGATACCGCCCTACGCAACCTCGTGGCCGATGTGCTGCTGCAACGCGAAAACAGCAAGCAAAACAAAGACACCATTTTGCAGGATGCCATGTACGCACGTGCCCGCTACGGCACCGTTTCGCCCTTCACCGACCGCCTCTCCCCTGAACGGCTCCGTTCCGTCACTCCACAGGAGTTAGTGGATAAAATCAAGCAGGTCAACACGTTTGAACATCGCATTTTCTACTACGGCTCGAAAACAGCGGACGAGGTGGCCCGCCTGTTGGAGCGCCATCACCGGGTGCCCGACCAGCTTCGCCCCGCACCGCCGGCAACGGCTTATGCGGAAATGCCCACCCTGAAGAACCGGGTCCTTTTCGTGGACTTTCCCATGGTACAGGCGGAGATCATGTTCGTTTCAAAAGGCACGGAGCGGTTCAGCCTGGAGGAACACGTCATGTCGGAGTTGTACAATGCCTACTTCGGTTCGGGCATGTCATCGGTAGTCTTTCAGGAAATTAGGGAATCGAGGGCACTGGCCTACTCGACGAATGTCCGTTACCTGTCCCCGAACCGGGCAGACAAGGCACACTACCTGCGGGGCTACGTCGGCACCCAGGCCGACAAGATGCCGGATGCCATTTGTGCGGTACAGCAAATCCTGGAAGACATGCCCCATTCGGAAAAGCAAATCGCCCAGGCCGCCGTTGCCATCCGCAAGAAAATCGAAACCAGCCGCATTCGGGGGGAAAACATTTACTGGAACTACCGCACTGCCCAGCGGCGGGGCCTCGCCCATGATGTGCGCAGCGATGTCTATGATGCAATGGCGACCGCCGTGCCTGCCGATCTGCTGTCATTTCACGAAAGCTACGTGAAGGGCAGGTGTTTCACTTTCTTGGTCTTGGGCAGCCGTGCGAGTGTGGACATGGGCTATTTGCGGTCTTTGGGGGAGGTGGAGGAGTTGTCGGTTGAGGAAGTATTTCGATTGGTCTGAGAATTATTCGGGCGCATTTCAAAATCAGCATCAATCGGCGGTCATGAATTGTGGTTTTGCGACATTTTGAAATGCACCCAATTCTTCAAGGCCACATCCCACAGTGGTCATAAATCCAGACCTTGGTCTTCCTGGAATCTTCGACAATGCTGAAAAAGTCCTTCATGTATTTGTTCACGTGCTTCGAGGATTTTTTGTCCAGATAGGAGAATGTTTCACAGTAGTCGAGCAATGCTTCCTTTTTTTCCAGAAATGGCCGGAGGTTGGCCTCGGTCAGTTCCCTTGAGCGGCAAAGGCCCTGGTAAAACCTTTCGGTCACGTGACGGGTTTTCAGGCGTTCGTTCGGCACGGCATAGGGCGAACTGACGAGGCCGGCGTAATCAAAGTCGTAGGGCACGAAAATCAACCGGGGAGTGCCCTCCACGCCTACTATCTTGATGTTGTGGCCATTTTGGACCAGCCAATCCGTATTTCCGATCATAAACTGGAAAAGGCTCATGAACTCGAAGTCGTCGTTGTTCATCACCCGTGGGGAGATGTAGCTTGTCGCCAGGATTTTCCCATTTTGGCGGGCAGCCATTTCGTCTTCGTGTTCGATGAAAAAAGTGAAGGTCTCGCCGGCGGGTTTCTTGCTTTTGATGTCCACGAATTTCAATTTCACCAGTTGCACGCGAAAGCTCCGGTCGGTGAGGATATTGAGCAGGCGATAGGCTACAAATTCCCGGAGCAGCAACTGTTCGTAATAGGGCGAGTTTTTGCAGGGGATGACGATTTTCAGGGTTTTGGTTCCACCTTTTATGTCCGTGAATTTGATTTTAAGGGGCGGGGTTTCGCAGATGGTTCGGCGGGTTTTGCCCCTGGCCCGCACTTCGGCCCGGAGTTGATGGGGCGCCCCCTGTGCATCCTGATAGGTAATCTCGGCGGGCAGGTAAGCCTCTGGGTCCCTTTTCATCTTCAGTTGCCGCATGTCCGCCACCAGTGTCATTTCGAGGGGTTGGTCGGGAGGTACGATTTCAAAAAGAAAGGCACTGCTTTTGGGCCGTTGAGGAACGGCAAGCGTGTCAGTTCCTTGCAGGAATGCAGGCACTTGGAACAGCAGCCACGCCAGCAGAATCAGGGCGAGGGACTTTTTCATGTAGGCAAAATTTCAATTGAAAAGCCGGGCAGCCATTTTCGATGGTTGCCCGACCTGTTTTCCAATGAACACACGGCCGCTCAGGGGAGATGCAAGTTACCGCAAAACCCTGACGAAAGTGCCCATTTTTTTGCCCAAATGTGCCAAAACGCCGCCTATTCTTCCTCGTCGGCGGCAGCGGCCATGCGCACCCGGCCAGCACGGAGTTCCTCCTGCCAAGTGAGCAGCCTGCCCCACTGGCCCGATGTGGCAAAAGCTGCCTGCCTCGGCCAGGTGTAGGGATCGTAAAAGCTGGAACGCGCCCCTGCACGAACGAGTATCTCCTTGATTTTCACGGCAGGCATGGCGCTGAGATCGGCAAAGCTGTGTATGCCTGCATCGTTGAGAATGGCAGCAACCGACAGGCTGATACCCTCGATACGGGTGAGATCGTCCATTTCCACTGCGGTGATCGTTTCATCCAAATAGCTCATTGTTGGTGATGTTTTATTGGTTGGAAAAAAAAATTGATATCGGCGGCAATCTCCGAATATCCGATGGCCGGGCCGTTAAGCCTGTTTTAAGTTAGCGCTAATTTTTTCCCGGTCGTGGCCATTTTCTTTTTTTTTAAAACACCAAGGTGCATCTCCTATAAAACGATAGCTGTTTCATTTGAGAAATCTCACCTTTTCCGACCTGAAAAGGTCATCTCACCTTTATCGCAATAGCAACAATTTGACACCAAACCAGAAATGGATGTTGTTGGCATTCCTCATACTCGTTTTTTTGCTCGTTGTGCTGCTGCTACTGCCTTTTGAAGTGGAAGTTGACACAGAAAGAGGGGTGTACCGCACGGCGTGGCGCGGCATATTTGCCCTGCGCGGCAGCACTGCTTCCGGCAAATGGGAGTGGTACTACCGCATTTTCTTTTTTGAAAACAAGTGGCAACCTGAACCGGGAAAAACAGACAAACCGGTAAAAGCAGAAGAACCGGTAAAAAAGGCAGGCCGAAAAGGGAAGCTGGCGATGTCGCCGCGCAAAATATTGCGCCTGGCAGTGAGGTTACTGGGCACTTTTCGCATGAAACGCCTGCGGATCAATTGGGACACGGACGACTTTGCGCTAAATGCCCGGCTCTATCCGCTTTTCTTACTGCTCAGCAATGAGAAAAGAGAGTTGGCCATCAATTTTACCGGAAAACAGGAATTGGCAATCCATCTGCAAATACACCCCTACCGGTTGGTATGGGCGTTTTTGCGGGTATTTTTTTCACGATAAAAAGAAAACGCCATGAAAGCAAACTTCGAAGAGGTGCTCGTCCGGGTGACGGAGTTCCTCAAAACGGAAGCGAGGACGGAGACTGTTGTCGGCAAAGAATTCAAGCTCGGCGAATTTACCTGTGTGCCGGTCATTCGCATCGGCTTGGGCTTCGGCTATGGCGGAGGCGAGGGTGGCGACAACAAACACGGTCATGGTGAAGGCAGCGGTGCAGGTGCAGGCATCGGCATTGAACCACTTGGTTTTTTGGTAACGAAAGGTGGCGAGATTTCCTTTGTGCCTTCCAAAACCAGTCAAGGCTTTTCGGCTGCCATTGAAAAAATGCCGGACGTACTGGAAAAATTCCTTGAAAACAGCAAAGCGAAGGAAACTGCCGGTGCAAACTGACGCAACGGCCCAATACGCAACTTCATCCGGTTTTACCCAAATTCGGGACAGATGCGCAAGTCAAAAAGATGGGATGGTTGATGGCTCAACCATCTCTTCCCCTTTGCTCCCCTTAACATGATGATGGGCCAAGTAACCAGATTTCCGAAGTTTTGAAAACTTCGGAAATCTAACTTTGGAGATCCAATCGCCTGATTGCCAACCAGTTTGGAATTATATCCCGTTATTCACATCCATAACATGTAGCTATTTTTGCGTTAACCTTACACTTGAGGAAACAGCGCTTACCCCCGCTGCTTACCTAACATTAGGTATCATCCTCCTAAAATATGGCTATTTTTGACAAAAATCACCGGTCAGCCAGCAGGGCTATCTTACTTTTGTTTGTCTGAAATTAATCTAAATAAGGGGAGCAGCAAAGCGGAGAGGATGGTTGGGATGGTTGGGATGGTTGGGATGGTTGGGATGGTTGGGATGGTTGGGATGGTTGGGATGGTTGAGCGCTCAAGGAGGTAGGAAGTGCATCTTATTTTAAAACGATACTAAAATTACAGCGGCATGGATCAACTCGTCACACAACTCAAAGAAGGCTCCTGGGGCAAGGTTTCCCGTTTTACGGATCATGTCATGGCCGGTAAGTTGATGACGATGGGCGTTTTGCCCGGCAGTAAGGTACAGGTGGTGCGCATTGCACCTTTCAATGGCGGCTATTACCTCAAGGTTGACGGCATGAACCTGGCCATCCGATCAGGGGAGGCAAGCAGTATTGTGCTTGAAACAGGAGGAGACATTTAACGCCGCCAACCCACCATCACAAAGGATGAACAAAATAGCACTAGCCGGAAACCCGAACAGCGGCAAATCTTCCGTTTTCAATCAACTCACTGGCCTGCGCCAGAAAGTGGCCAATTTCCCAGGGGTGACGGTGGAAAAAAAGACCGGCAAACTACAGCTGCCCGAGGGAGAGGTGGTTCTGGTCACGGATCTGCCGGGGGCTTATAGCCTGTACCCCAACTCCGGGGACGAGCAAGTGGTGCTGAACGTGCTGACCGACCCTTCCCACGACAATTACCCCGATGCCGTCGTCTATATCGCCGATATCACCCACCTGGAAAAACACCTTCTCCTGCTCACGCAAATAAGGGACTTGGGGCTGCCCTGCCTGCTGGCGCTCAACATGGCGGACATGGCCGAAAAAGCGGGCATCCGGGCCGATGTGAAACAACTGACGGACTTCCTGAAAGTCCCCGTCATACCGGTGAGCGGTCGGGAGGGCACTAACATGGATTTGCTGAAACAAGCCATCTCCATGCTGCTGAAAGACAGGCCGACTCCCCCACCCTTCTATACCCCAGGCCCAAAGGAAGCGAGTACCATCCAGCGCGTACAGTCAGCGTTGCACATCGAAAACCCCTATCGTGCCCTGCTGCTTGCACACCACCACGGCAAACTGCCCTTCCTCCAACCTGCGGAGCGCCAAACGCTTGAAAAAATCTGCAGGGAAGAAAACTTCGAGGATGTCAGCCTCCAAATAGCGGAAACCATGCGGCGTTACGATGCATTTACCCCCGCGCTGCAACGTGCCGTTGAAAGGGAACCCAAAGCCGCTACCCTGACTGACCGGCTCGACAGCGTGCTTACACACCGGATTTGGGCTCCGGTCATTTTTTTTGCTGTCATGTTCCTTGTTTTTCAGGCGATTTACGCTTGGGCAAAATATCCGATGGATTGGATAGAGGCGGGCTTCGGTGCGTTGGGCAGTTTCATAAAAGAAACGCTCCCGGCAGGGTGGGCTACGGATCTGATAACGGAAGGCGTGCTCGCAGGACTGGGCGGGATACTGGTTTTCGTACCGCAGATAGCCATTCTGTTCCTTCTCATCACCATTCTGGAGGAAGTGGGCTACATGGCCCGTGCGGTGTTCATTTTCGACAAACTCATGCAGCAGTTCGGGCTGAACGGGCGCAGCGTGGTGGCGCTTGTGTCGGGCGGGGCCTGTGCCATCCCGGCCATCATGTCCACGCGCACCATCGGCAACTGGAAGGAGCGGCTCATCACGATATTGGTCACGCCGTTCATCAGTTGCTCGGCCAGGATACCCGTCTATACGGTGCTGATCGGCTTTGCCGTGCCATCGGCAAGCCTGCTGGGCGGGCTGGTCAATTTGCAGGGACTGGCCTTTATGGGACTTTACCTGTTGGGCATTGCGGCAGCGTTGGCCTCGGCTTGGGTTTTTAAAAAAATACTGAAATCCGGGGAGCCGTCGTGGCTGATGCTCCAGTTGCCGACCTACCGACTGCCAGTGTGGCGCAACGTGTGGCTCACGATTTACGAAAAAACCAGTGCCTTCGTCATCGAGGCGGGCCGCATCATCATGGCCATCAGTATCGTACTGTGGGCACTGGCGAGCTACGGACCGCCCGGCAGGATGCAGTCAGCCGAAGACGAAGCCCGCAAAATGGCTGAAATAGAGGCACTGGACGAAGCCGCCATAGACGACCTCGTGGCCGCACAGCGTATGGAAGCATCCTTTGCCGGCCACTTGGGCAAGGTCATCGAACCGGCCATACAACCCCTGGGCTTCGACTGGAAAATCGGCATTGCCCTCATCACTTCCTTCGCCGCAAGGGAAGTGTTCGTGGGCACCATGGCCACCATCTACAGCATCGGGAGCGCCGACGACGACGAGGCGAGAATACGGGATCGCATGGCCGAAGCCCGCAATCCCAAGACGGGAGAAAAAGTTTACACCGCCGCCACTTCCATGTCCTTGTTGATTTTCTATGTATTTGCCATGCAGTGCATGAACACCCTGGCCGTAGTTCGGCGAGAAACAGGAAGCTGGAAATGGCCCATTGTTCAGTTCGTGTTCATGACGCTTTTGGCATACTTTGGCAGCTTTCTCGTTTTTCAATTGCTGAAGTGAAGGCGGGTAAAAAAGTAGCTATTCAGCATGAAGGGAGGAAGAAGAAAAAATGAAATCTTTTCTTCTTCCTCTCTCTGGGATCGGTTTTACTGAAATAGTTGCCAAAAAATAATTTTGGTAAAAAAAATGGGGGGAGGAGTGAAACCATGCAAGGTTTGCCTACCTTCGTTATCAAACTTTTATCTTTGCACCCAGATTAAGAAATAACTACTGCACAAAAGCTCCCGGGCCTATGACTTACAATAACATCCTTGAAGCTATCGGGCGAACACCACTCATCCGCCTAAACCGCATCACGCAGGGCCTAGCTCCCACCGTTTATGTCAAATGCGAAGGTTTCAATCCCGGCCAATCGGCCAAGGACCGCATTGCCCTTCACATGATAGAAGAAGCCGAAAAAACGGGGCAATTGCGCCCCGGTGGGACGCTCATCGAGGCCACCAGCGGCAACACGGGCTTCAGTATCGCCATGGTTGCCGCCGTCAAAGGCTACAAATGCGTGTTGACGGTCACCAGCAAAGTTTCAAAAGAAAAAATAGACAGCCTCGAAGCGATGGGAGCAGAAGTCATCGTTTGCCCGAAAGAAGCCAAGCCGGATGATCCCCGTTCGTACTACAAAGTCGCCGAACGAAAGGCCAGGGAAATACCCAATTCGCTTTACATCAACCAGAATTTCAACACCGAAAACGCCAGGGCACATTACCTGACCACCGGCCCGGAAATCTGGGAGCAGACAAAGGGCAAAATCACTTGCCTCATCGCCAGTGCCGGCACGGGCGGCACCCTCTCCGGCACGGCCCAATACCTAAAGGAGAAAAATCCTCGCATCCGCATCATCGGCGTGGATGCCTACGGCTCGGCACTGAAGAAGTACCACGAAACGGGCGAATACGACGAACGTGAAATTTACAGCTACCAGATAGAGGGCACGGGCAAGAATATCATTCCCGCCAATTGCACTTTTGAATTGATTGACAAATTCGTGAAAGTAACCGACCGTGAAAGCGCACTCCGCGCCCGCGAACTGGCTTTGATGGAAGGCATTTTCGCCGGGTACTCCAGTGGCGCAGGCGTGCAGGCCCTCTTGCAAATTCAGGACGAATTTTCCTACGATGATGTGGTTGTGCTCATTTTCCCCGACCACGGCAGCAAGTATCTCGGCAAAGTGTTCAACAACCAGTGGATGGAGGAGCAGGGCTTCCTGTCGGAAATCTACGAGGAGGTGAAGGAGCCTGTGCCGACACCGGCCTTTATTCCCACGTTTTGAACCGTAGTTACCGGGTGACTTCGAGTCACCCGGTAACTTGACCAAAAAAAAGCGCTTGCAGGACTGAATCCAGCAAGCGCTTTTTGTTTTGCCGAAGGCCGTGGCTATGCTTCCGCTACGATAGAAAAGCCGCTTTGTTGAAACGGATGTACTGCGAGATTTTCCGCAAGGGCTTGAGGAAGGTCGTGTAGGCTTTGGGCTTCAGTTTGTTCTTCTTCCAGGCCAAACGGTCTTCCAGATTGGCGATAAGGCGGTTTTCAAGCCAACGGTTCCCTGCCCCGCCTATGCGCATTTTCACCAAGCAGAAAGGGATGTAATAAGTGGATATGTGGTGCTTGTAGAGCAAGCGGAGAATCAGTTCATAGTCGCCGGCGAAACGGAAGGTCGGGTCGAAGATGCCGTATTTTTCGAGCACGTCCCTTTTCACGAAAAAGGTAGGGTGCGGGGGCATCCAACCGTTGAGGAAGTTCCGCTCGGTGCATTTGCCGGCCCGCCAAAAACGGATGACCTCGTTCGTATCGTCTTCGTTCACGTAGCAGAGGTCGCCATACACCGAATCTGATCCGCTATCCTGAAATGCTTGCGCCACCCTTTCCAACACCTTCGTGCCTACGTAGCTGTCATCGGCGTTCAGGAAACCGATCACGTCACCGGTAGCAGCACGGATGCCTTTGTTCATTGCATCGTAAATACCGTAGTCCGGTTCTACAATTACTTTGGAAATGCGGTCTTTGTATTTTTCAATAATCGCAGGCGTATCGTCCTTAGAGGCACCGTCCACGACGATGTATTCGATATCGGGATAAGATTGGCCTAGCACGCATTGGATGGTGTCTTCAATGGTTTTTGCACTGTTGTAGCTAACAGTGATGACAGTGATTTTCATGGATTGACGAGGGATTTATATTTGTTCGATAAATGTTTTTGTTCAAAATGACACCCGAAGCGACCGAGTTGAACTCCATGAAACATTATCCGCTCCCCCGTAAAGGAAGGAGTAGATTAAAAATTTCAAGTCGTCCGTTCCGATCATAGATCGGGATTGTAACCGGTTTTGAAAGCCTAATTGGGAAACAATTACAGATGGCTCGGGCTGTGCATCAAGTTTTGAGAAACGGCACAAATGAAAAAGCATAGGACCTAAATGGCCTTACCTAACTTCATTTTACCACTTAATTTCCTTTTCAAAAGGCACAAGCAGCCTAAGAGGTGGGGTAGCAAAAAATAAGTTTAGAGCAGATGTTCAAGAGCAGTTAAGGGCACAAATATAGTTCCTTTCATCAAATTTGAAAAGAATCGCAAAATTTATCCCTGAATTTAATTTTGTCCAATTGCTACCGCCAATTAAAAGCTATTTGATAATCAGCTTGTTGTGTGCGACATGAACACACAACCGGATGTAACGGAGCAGGAACTGATTTGTTTCAATCTCACAGCCCGGCATCCCAAGCGCTTCGTAAGGCACCCAGAAGGGATGACTAAACCTGCATTTGCGATGCCGTAAACTGTGAGATGAAACCGTAGGGGTTCAAGGCGTTTTTTCGCCTGGCTTTCTCAAAGAGCAAGCCGGGGACCTTAAGCTCGCCCCGGCTGATTTGGTTAGGGCTTTTTGATAAACATCATTGAAGTTATTGAGGTCATTGAATGTCATTTCTACCTTATCGGTCTAGTGAATCCCATTCCGGCTGATAACAAAATTTTCCAGCACGAGCATGTCCATATTCGTGCGGAGGAAACACTCCAGGGCATGTTCGGGGGAATTGACGATAGGCTCGTTTTCGTTGAACGAGGTGTTGAGCAGGATTGGCACACCTGTTTTTTTATGAAAAGTAGAAATGAGTTCGTAGTAACGGGGCGCATCGTTCCTGTCCACCGTTTGTAGCCTGCCCGTGCCGTCCACGTGGGTCACGGCGGGTATTTCGTCCCGCTTTTCCTGCCGGATGCGAAAGACCTTTTCCATGTATGGCACGTCGTCCACCTGCTCGAAGTAGTCGGCGGTGAAGTCCTTGAGGATAGATGGTGCAAAGGGACGGAAACTCTCCCGCCTTTTTATTTTGCTGTTCAGCAAATCCTTGGCATCGGCCCGCCGGGGGTCGGCGATGATGGAGCGGTTGCCCAGTGCCCTCGGCCCAAACTCCGCCCTGCCCTGAAACCAACCGACCACGCTGCCTTTTGTCAGGCTGTCAGCCACCAACTCGTACAGTTTTTCGTCGGGCACTTGCTGGTACTTGAAACGCAGGTCTCGTGACTTGAGGTAGGCCCCTATTTCCTCGTTGGAAAAACGGCTGCCGGTGTAGGCCATGTTCCGGTACGGAGAACGGGGATTGTCCAGCAGGTGGTGGTAACAAAAGAGGGCCGAACCGACCGAGGTGCCCCCATCGTGACCGGCAGGCGGCACGAACAGGTGCTCGAAAGAAGTATTGGCGACCACCTTGCCGTTGGCGACCGAGTTCTGGGCCACCCCGCCCGTGATACACAGGTTTTTCAGTCCCGTGCGGCGGTGGAGGTCTTCCGCCAGGTGGAAAATCACTTCCTCCGTCACCCGCTGCACGGAAGCAGCGAGGTTGCGGTGGTAGTCCGTCAGCGGCTCTCCTTTCTTCCGGGTTGGGCCGAATTGTTTCACCATATAGTCCGAAAACATCGGCTTGATGACTGGCACCCCGTCCTCAAAGGTCATCCAATCACCTGTGCTTGCACGCGTGAGGTATTTGAGGTTCAGTTCAAAAAGTCCATTGGATTTCAAACGAACGACATCCCGCACCTTGTCCACCAAATCCGGTTCGCCGTAGGGCGAAAGACCCATCACCTTGTACTCGTCCCCGTAGTGCGGGAAGCCGAGGTATTGGGTAAACGCCGTGTAGAAATACCCCAAGGAATGTGGGAAGGACACGCTGTCGAGCGCCGTGATTTTGTTGCCCCGCCCCGTGCTGCGCATGGTGGAGGTAAAATCCCCCATCCCATCGAGGGAAAGGATGGCACTTTCCTCGAAGGGCGATACATAAAATGCGCTCGCTATATGGCAGTGGTGGTGTTCCACAAATTGAAGGTGGGCCTTGATGGAGGCGGGGTCGTGGCCCAGCGCCTGCGCGAGGTCGTCCTTGATGGAACTGACCCCACCCAGGTGACGAGCCTTGCCCATCGCCGATTTCCAGGCAGAAGGGTGGGAAAGGGCGTGCAGGATTTTATCCCGGAACTTGGCCTTGGGGTCCCTCGATATGGTAATGAAATCCACTTCCCGCAGACTGATGCCCGCCTCGTCGAGACAAAATCGGACAGCCTCGGTTGGCAAACCCGCCCAGTGTTTGATGCGGCGAAGGCGCTCCTCTTCCGTAGCGGCAATCAGTTCGCCGCTCTTGTAGATGCAGGCGGATGCATCGCCGTGATAAGCGTTAACTCCAAGTATATAGCTCATTTGGAAATATTTTGATGTTCATGAATTTTGATGTCAACAATCAGCCTGTACCAAAATGCCTGCAAGACATGGAAAATGAAGCCTTGCCGCCCGTCCAGAAAACCCAGCTTGAAAAAGTACCGCCAGGTAAAATACAGGATTGGCCTTGCAAAAAGGGGCATTTGCCACCAGGCTTTTTTCAGGAAAGCAGTCCTTTGGTCGGGGCTGCCGAACAGTTTCGGCTGTATGGTCTGGCCTCTCAGGCCATTTCTGCGTTCGGTTTCCTCGCGGGCGTGTAGGGTACTGTACCGGTTGTGTTTGTCTATCCAAAAACCGATGTCGTTTTCCTTCAGGTTTTCCTCAATGAGATAGCCCCTCTTCCACACTATGGTTTTTCCGGGCACAATGAACCGGTGATCCATGTTTTCGTGCAGGTCGGAGCACCCCACGCCCGTGCGGAACATCTTCAGGAGGTATTTCGGGAAATACCCCCCGTAACGTATCCACCTCCCTTTGAAATAATTTTTCCGATTGAAATAAATCCCGTTGACGGAGGAAGGAATGTCGGTATCCCTGAAGTTTGTCAGCAGTTCCAGCAATTCCGGTGTCACGATTTGGTCAGCGTCCAGCCCGATGGTCCAGGGAGTGGTGATGTTGAAATGTTTCAATGCAAAATCCCACTGCTTCGGGTGGTTTTCAAAAGCGTGGTGAGCGACCAAGGCCCCGAACCGGCGGGCCACCTCCAGTGTGCCATCCGTGCTGCCGGAGTCGAGTATGAATACATCGGCATGAAGGGAGGCAATGGATTGCAGCAGCCTCGGCAGGTGAACCTCCTCGTTGTAGGTCAAAATGACAAAGGAAAATGCAGCATTGCGCAAGCCCTTTTCAGGCAGGTCTTCTTCGGATGTTCTCAATTTTTCAGAAGTTGTTTCGTACATCAGCGGTTTATCTGCTCATATTGTGCCACATACAGACGGGTGATGGCAATTGGTGAAAAATCCTTCCTGATAATGTCGGGTGCTTTTCCCCTGATGGCGTTGCGCAAGTCATTTGAAGAAAAAATCTCCTCCAGTTTGCCGGCTATGTCGGCAGGCTCCGTGCCGCATACCCAGCCGAGGCCATGTTCCTTCACATAAGCCGAAAGGCCGACCTCACCGGAGACCAGCACCGGCGTACCGGTCGAAAGCACTTCAATCACCACGTTTGCGAAGTTTTCGTTGAAAGAAGGCAATACGAACAGGTCGGCATCGGCGTAAAAGCGGAATTTTTCGTCCCCGTGCAAAGGGCCTGTCCACACTACTTTGTCCGACAAGCCTTTGTCCGCCGCCAAGTCTTTCAGTTGCTGGAGGTACCCGGTATCGCCTGCGCCCGCCACCTTGAACCTAAAATCGAAACCAACCCTTGAAAGCGCTTCCAGCGCTCCTTCCAGGTTTTTCTTTTGGTGAATCCGGGAAAGGAAAATGACCGTGAATGGCCGGGCCGTCTTTTCGTTTTCCTTGCCCCTGACCTCCCCTTCTGCCAATTGGATGAAATTTGGCAACACGAAACTATCGCTTCCCAGTCCCGCCATTTCGGCAAGCTCGGCATCGGACGTGGCATGGAGACGGGTTTTGCGAAGCAGGAACTTGCCCACCGTGCGGTGGAAAATATGCCGGGGCGACATACCCCCGCCGCCCATCGAAAAGTCGCTCAACATGCCCCGGGGCGACAGCACCGGCCGCACGCCCCGCATCCAGCAGATGAGGACGGACAGCATGACCGGTATGTTCCACCAGGAATGGATATGAACCGTATCGTAGCGGCGGCAGTCACGCCACAACTCCAGCAGCAGCCCTGGCGACAGGTGGGTGTGGTCTTTGGTGAAACGTTTGAAATAAATGACCTCCACGCCGTCCACGTCCACGGGTTTCCCAACGGGAACATCCAGTTCGGCAGGGCCGTTGGCGGTGGTGGCCAACACCTTCACCTTGTGCCCCGCCTTCGCCAGGTTTTCGCACAGCAGGCTGACCGAAAATACCGGCCCACCATATATGTATGCCGGTTTGTAGGTCGGTATGATGTGCAGGAATTTCATGTGTTGATTGTCAGTTGGGGATACCTCATTCCACGATACTGGTCGTGGAAGGCTGTTCAAACAACTGTTGATAAATGAAAGCACCGAAACGCTCGGCTCCCAGTTTCGTGTAGTGAACGCCGGAGGGGATGAACAAATCGGCGGCATCCCCTTCGTAACTGTGAACCATCTCGCGGGCATCCAGGACGATGGCCCCTTTCTCCTTAGCCAATTCGGCACCCTTCCGGGAATAGGAAGTCAGGTACTCGTTGAGGGAAGGATTGGCTCCGTAAGCCTGAATGATGAAAACGGGCTTGCCGCCGTTCACTTTTATCAATTCGATGAAATCGTCCAGAACGTGCAGGTAGTTTTCGAGGATGTAGGGGTCTGGCTCAGAAGGGGCCTCGGCGGTTTCCGTTTTTTCCCTGGCAATTTCCTCCCGCGTTGCCTCGGCCTGCTTTTCGAGCAGGGGAGCAATCACGTATTGCATGAAACGGGTGAGTACCAGGTTGCGTTTCGACCACCTGCTTTGGTCGAGGTTCGTGGCAATGGTGCCGTACTGCCCCCGCTCTACATTGTCTTTCATCACCTTGCCCTCCAATGCAGCGAGCATGGCGTTCGTATGTTCGTTGACACCGGAGTAGATGATCACATAATCCGGTTTCAGGACGGGTAGGTCCCGTTTTGCCCGCACGAACAGGTGTCCCAGCGACCAGACGATGGCCCCGCCGTTCAGCACTTGGTCTTGCGGGTGGTGGTTTTTCCTTAAATGCCCTTCCAGCACTGCCGACCAGGTTTCATGGTTCAACAGGTTGTAACAAAAGACAATCGAGCCGCCATAAGTAATGAGCCGCAGTGCGCCAGCAGGTTTGGGGTCAATGACGGCCTCCACATTCCTGAAGCCGTAGTCGTTGGTCTCGGCGTTGGTATTGTAGCCGTTTTTGCTGTGGATGGCGCCCAGTTCCTTGTCGTATTGCCACAGGCCATACGTCTTGCCGGGTTTACCATGTTTGAAATGGATGTATGCCCTGCCCAATCCCTCCAGCAAAAGCAAAGGAACAAGCGTGAAAAACAGAATGAACACAACCCAATAGAGCAGCGTCCTGCCAAGTGATCTTTTTTTCATGTCTGATGGTGATTTTTAAATAGAGACAAGGAAGGGACGTGAATTTAGCCGTCCAACATTTTTCAAACCATTATGCCTGTTTGACCTCAGAGCGCCGCTCAAAAAGAGAATCCCATTTTAGGCTCAAGCATTGCGGTATCGAGATAGCCCCACAGAAAAGGGGTAACCAGGTCGGCTATTTGACGATGACATTCTGCGTTGGGGTGGCCGTCAACGGGGAGTTGCAAAGATTTGAAATCAATGTCCCCTCGCAGATCGAGGAACCTGTTCGGGCCAACAATACCGCTTATTTCATCCCGAAAATCGGTATCCCATTCTTCGGGCAAATTGACCACCAGGAAGGGGATTTGGTGCTCATCGCACAAGGCTTGCATGGCATTGAGCAGCGCAAGCGTGATTTCCCGTTCTTTTTGATCGAGCGAGTCCTCATCCGTCAAGCCATCCCGGTCGGCATCGGCCAGTCCGAGGTGCTTCAACTCGCCGTCCACCACGTCTAAATGTGGATTTTTCCTGCCCAGGCCAATTTGTTCGAGCCAAGCCTTGCGCAGTTGGTTGCGCTGCAAATGGTGGTTGATGAAGCCATATACCACAAGTCTCACATCGGAGTAAGTGTTGAGGGATTTTTCCAGTTGCAGATAGGCTTGTTGTGTTCCCCAAGCCGGGGCAGCAGCGTTGATGACCTTGTAATGTGTCAGCTTGTTGGCAAGCAGAGCGGGATAAGCCTCGTTGTCTTCCACGCCATGACCAAAGGTGAAACTGCAACCCAGAAGAAGCACCTTGGGGCCGTCGTAACTGCCCGGCGTGACACGATGGCCTTCTTCATCAATGTTGTAGGTAACGCGGAAACCGTAAGGAATGAAACTCTTGCCGGAAGAGCGGGGCTTGAGCGACCACCCCAACACACTGTCCGGCTGGAAAATGCCGATTTCGGATGTGCCGAACCAGCGCTCTTTCGTGAACCAAGCCTTCAGTACAATCTTCCTGTTCAGGGATTCTCCCCCTACCTTGACAAACTGGCCGATGATGGCCAACAACAGGATGGTGAAGAAAGTAGAAAAAAGGGCAAGTCCGATTTTTTGTTTCCACATAACAGGGGACAGTTTTGCGTTTTTGTGTTGTTAGAGGTTCAAGGTAAAAAACAAGAAGAAAAGCTTGTTTTACTTCTTTGTTCGCCCCTTTGAACTGCCGCACTTGCAAAAAAGTCCCCTTAAAGAATTACCAGACTTGTTCGAGGTCTTTACCGGAGTAACGGTGATCGCGCTTCGTCCAATAGGTGTCGGGCTTGCGCTTCAACTGCAACGTATCATTGTTGAACATCCTGTAAATGAGCGAGACTGGAAATAGGAAGACAAAAAACACAAGCGTGAGCAGGACTTTCGACATCACAAAGCCCATTGCTTCGGCCAATTTGTACCAGGCCCAATGTATCCACTTTGCTATTCCGGGGATAAATGCACCGATGATACCTATGGCGATTGAGATGTATATCAGCGATTTTTCACCTAAAAAATGCCAGAATACAAGAAGACCTGTGACGATAACGATACAGGTTTCCAAATGTTTACTTCTTTCCATTGCGATTGTTTTAAAAGTATGTAATTCCTTTTTTCAAAAGGAAGTTGTTGCCGCCCACCTGTAAGGAAGGCTGAAAAAATTTCATCCTACTGTTTTAAAACTAAGTAAATGTATTTTTTCGCCATTCCAAAAAGCTACCGGCGGGCGGCAACGGTTCACGGCATGTTGTTAAAACAGCGTGTAAATAAACGGTGCCACAGCGCTGCCACCTCCGATGACGAGGAGAATACCCAGCAACAACAGCACAACGATGATAGGCATGAGCCACCACTTTTTGCGTTCTTTCAGAAAGCTCCAAAGGTCTGTCAAGAAATCCATGTCTTTTCGATTTTAAAATGTCCAGTGAAGTTTTTTAGCTGTGCGGCCTTTGATTTTGAAAAAACAAAGCCGCTCGATAAACGCTCAAAAACTTCACCGAATCCGGTTATGATTTTGAAATTGGACGCGCTCAGGGACAGCCAGCGACGGCACTTTTTAAAAAGCAGGCTACCGATTTTTGCCGCAAAGGTAACAAATAGGGCGGAGGGCTGCCTTACAAAGTAATAGGGGTTGTGTAAAAAGTC
>JRYF01007486.1_pt1 | contig 28107 bp, 26 predicted proteins | sample 235331 | NCBI WGS metagenome assembly JRYF01 (sample SAMN03074217, study PRJNA261475) | activated sludge metagenome | biome: Wastewater Treatment Plant; feature: Wastewater; material: Activated sludge; isolation source: activated biomass of a wastewater treatment plant treating hydrocarbon... ...
ACAGACGGCGCGGCTGGATCAGCGCCAGGTAGTGGATCAGCGCCGCGAAGTCGTAATCCCCCTTGCCCAGATCTTCCAATTCCACCAACAGACTCAGAAAGGATTCGAGCAGCAGCAGTACGAGCAGGGCGGCCAGGGTCGCGGTGGCAACGGTTCGGAAGAGATAACGATCGAGGATGTTCATGCCGGCTTGGTTCGCCTGCTGGCGCGCCGGAATAGCCGGCGGTTCCAGTCGCCGGCGTAGTGGTGGAGCAATAGCCCGGCGCCGAACAGCAGAAACAGGCCATGCACCCACCACAGGCCGAGAGCGGCGTCGACGGTGCCGTGACTCAACCAGGACTCCCCGGCTCCAACCAGATTGAAATAGATCGCATAGATCAACGCGGCGGCGACGATCCGGCCATAGCGGCCCTCGCGGGGTTGGGCGCGGGCCAGCAAGGGCGCCCACAGCGCGATGATCAGCACCTGGACGGGACCGTTCAGCCGCATCTGCAGCTCCGCGACATGCCGTGGCTCGCTCGAACCCAGTAATTGACGGGTGGGTAGCGCTTCCCGATGTTGCCAGTCCTGGGGCGGTGGGGTGGTCTCCACCCGCAGGGTGGCTCGTTCGAAGCGCAGGATTTCGTAGTCGCTCCGGCCGGGTGTGCCCCGGTAACGATAACCGTGGTCGAGTACGATGTGCCGGGCACCGTCCTCATCGAGATTCTGCCGGCCTCGCTCGCCGGTGGTGATGCTGATCGCGCCGTCCGGCTCGCGGCTCCGGATGAAGACGTCGCGTAATTCGCGCTCGTCCAGGGCGCCGACATAAATCACATGCCGGCCATCTAATACTTCGCGGAAAGTTCCCGGCGCGAACATGGAAATTTCAGCTTCCTGGCGGGCCTTGGCCAGGATCTCGAAGCGCAGTTCCATGGTGGCCGGCACCACCACGAACGAGAGAACACCGCTGGCTAAAGCCAACGGCGCCGCCAGCAGCAAGACGGCGCGATACACCGACAGCGGCCCGTACCCGCAGGCGGCCAGCGCGGTCATTTCGTGGTCGCGATACAGACGGCCCAGCGTCAGCATAATGCTCAACAGAAACGCCAGGGGAATCAACACGACCAGAAAATGGATGGCCTGCAAGCCGATCAGCGGCAGGATCGAATCCCGAGCCAGCAAGCCGCTGGCGGCCCGGCTTAAATAGTTGGCGAGGCGATGGCTGAGGACCATGGCCAGCAACGCCAGCGTGATCGCCAGCAGGGTCAGGGCGATCTCGCGGATCAGATATCGATCAATGATGGAAGACACGCCCGACGAGGCTCCCCGGCGCTGGCAACTGTAAGACCACGTCATTTCCGGCTAGACTCATTCGACTTACCTTATTCTTTCATGCCGGCTTCGGCGGTTTGCGCTCCACGAACGATCCCCGAGCGTTCGATCCCTTACCATGGGGTCTTCATTAGGAATACTACGGGGGCGACCGACCGGTCGCCCCCGTAGGGTTGATCGAAGAGTCAAACCAGTACGGATCGCGATTAGCAACACGACCAAGCCAGCCACTCATCCTCGGAGGAAGCCCATCGATGGAATTCACGGTCAAGAGCGGCAATCCAGAAAAACAGCGCACCGCCTGCCTGGTGCTGGGCGTTTACGAATCCCGGCGTTTGTCGCCGGCCGCCGAACAGTTCGACGCCGCTTGCGGCGGCGCGCTCGGCGGTTTTCTGCGTCGGGGCGATCTGGAAGGCAAGCCGGGCCAATCACTTTTACTGTTCAACATATCCGGGGCGCTATGCGAGCGGGTGTTGTTGATCGGCTGCGGTCGGGAACGCGACCTGGACGACCGCCGCTATCGCCAGATTCTGAACCATGCCGCGACGGCCCTCAACGACACGGGCGCCACCGAGGCGATGGTCTACCTGAGCGATTTGGCCGTCAAGGGTCGCGATCTCCACTGGAAAATTCGTCAGGCCATCGAGGCGGTCGAGGAGTCGCAATATCGGTTCGACCCGCTCAAGAGTAAAAAGGACGCACCGCGCCGACCGCTGCGCAAGATTATACTCAGTGTGCCCGGTCGGCGGGAACTGTCGGACGGCGAACAGGCGGTGCGCGAAGGCGTGGCCATCGCCGCCGGAGTCAAGCTGGCCAAGGATCTGGGCAATCTGCCGCCCAACATCTGCACCCCCACGTATCTGGCCGAACAGGCCCAGACTCTGACCCAGGAGTTTCCGGCGCTGCGCGTCGAAGTGCTGGAAGAAGCGGAACTGGAACGGTTGGGCATGGGCGCGCTGCTGGCGGTCACCCGAGGCAGCGCCCAGCCGGCCAAGCTGATCCGTCTCGATTACCGGCGGGGACCGGCGACGCAGAAGCCCTGCGTGCTGGCCGGCAAGGGCGTGACCTTCGACACCGGCGGCATCTCGCTCAAAGCCGGCGAGAGCATGGATGAGATGAAATACGACATGTGCGGAGCCGCCAGCGTACTGGGTGCGCTGCGGGCCTGCGCGGAACTGCAACTACCGCTCAATGTGATCGGGCTGATTCCGGCGGTGGAAAACATGCCCGGCAGTCGAGCCACCCGACCGGGCGATATCGTGACCAGTCTGTCCGGCCAGACCATCGAAATCCTCAATACCGACGCCGAGGGCCGGCTGATTCTGTGCGATACGTTGACCTACGCCGAGCGCGACGAGCCGTCGGTGGTGATCGACATCGCCACGTTGACCGGCGCCTGTATTATCGCCCTCGGTCGCCACCCGCATGGGTTGTTCAGCAATCACCCGCCGCTGGCGCACGCGCTGCAGGCCGCCGGTCACGCCGCCGCCGACCGGGTGTGGGAACTGCCGTTGTGGGAGGATTATCAAGAGGGGCTGGACAGCAACTTCGCCGATATGGCCAATATCGCCAGCAACCGAGATGGCGGGGCGATCATCGCCGCCTGTTTCCTGTCCCGCTTCGCCAAGAAGTTTCACTGGGCGCATCTGGACATCGCCGGCACGGCGTGGAAAACCGGCAAGGCCAAGGGCGCAACCGGCCGCCCGGTGCCGCTGTTGACCCAGTACCTATTGGATCGCACCGCCGAAGCCGAACGGGAGGAGGGGCGTGCCGCGCATTGATTTCTACGTGCTGCCCGATCGCAAGGAGAACGGTCGGGCGCTGCTGGCCTGCCGGTTGGCGGACAAGGCCTACCGTCTCGGCCACACGGTTTACCTGCTGGCCGCGTCCGACGCGCAGGCGGCGGCGCTGGACGATCTGCTGTGGACGTTTCGGCAGGATAGCTTCGTACCGCACGAGCGCTATCCGCTGGCGGGAGAGGAGAGTTCGCCGGTCCTGGTCGGTGCCGTCGCGCCGGTCACCGTCGAGGCTCAAGTATTGATCAATTTTACCGATACGCTGCCCGAAGGCTTCGAGCGTTTCGAGCGAGTGATAGAACTGGTGGACGGACATCCCGAAGTGCTGGCGAAGTCGCGCGAGCGGTTTCGCCAGTATCGGGAGCAGGGTTGTGATCTGGAGACACACAAGTTATAGAAACAGTTGGGATTTTCAGTAGTGAATTACCGCTTATACTCAACGCATCAAAACCTTGAGCAAAAGCGCTAACGCCACTCTGACCACTTCGGGTACGGTCCGAGCCACTCTCCAATGGCCTCCACGGAGCGCCGGTCTGGACGCGGTCTCCTTCGCCTGGGAGCCGATGGCCGAGTGCCGGGCGATGAATGGCTCCTGTTCTACAACCAACTCGAAAGTCCCGGCGACGCGATCCGGCTCACGCAGCCCGCCGCCGCCGATGAAACCCCTGCTCCTCTTCCTGATGCTCGGCGCCAGCCTGACCGCGTCATCCGGCTGGTCCCAGGAGTCCAGCCACAGCGCCAGGAATCCCAACCGGATCAGCCCGGGGGAGATCCTGGAGAACGAGATGTCGAACATCCGCGCCTCGAATGCCCAGCTCGGCGCGCGCATTCAGACGGCGATGGAAAAACTGGAGGAGATCGCTCGACTCACCTCGGAGGACGAGAAGGAGGTTCAGGTCGATAACCTGTTCTTCACGCTGCGCGACGAAGTGTACGCGACTCTGAACCGGCTCGATCTCAACAGCGATTTCGCCAACGCGCTCAATCGGGCCAAGGAGGGCACCATCGTTCTGAAAAACTGGTACGAGTGGTAGCCCCCGGACTACCCGAACCGCGAGCAGAGCATCGCCCGACCTGTTCCAAAAAGTCAAAAAAGTGGCCCAGCAGATCCAGACCAACTTGGGCGACTTGGAAGCCAGCATCCAGGCGAGCCGGGACTCGGTCGAGAAAGGTGGGCAAGTGCTCGATGAAATGCTGGCCTCGGTGTCGGCCGTGCATAGCAGCATGGCCGAAGACAGCGAAATCTGGAAGGAACTGGGCGCCCTGCTGGAACTCTGGGAAGAGCGCCGCAAGGAGACGCTGCAAAAATCCGAGTCCAATCCGGCGTTTTTGCCCATCGCCCAGGCTTGGCAGACCAAGCTCGATACCGCCCGGGAACTACGCAACCAGATCAGCACCGAGCGGGCCAATTTCGTCGTCCTGATGCGTTCCATCGAATCCGACCGCGATATCGTGCTCGCCTATTACGAGCTGGGCCAGGCCGACAAGGCCATCGAAGGCTTGCAAAAAGTCGGTGCCAGCCTGGCCAGTCTGAATGAAAACATGCAGACCATCGTCCGGACGGCGGACGCCGCGCAGCAACCCCTGATTCCCCAGCGACCCTTGGGAAAGCCGTGCATTTCTCTACTATCCGTTCGGGGGCACGCCGCGCTCCTGGCGTTGACATTGAGCCTGGCGCTCCCGGGCGTCGCGCCGCTCGCGGCCGACCCGGACGCGGCTGTCTTGGAGGACCCCGAACGGGCGGTTCTGGAAGCGCGCATCCGGGAAGTTCGGGAACTCTTGACCACCCTGGATGGGTTGCAGAACCACCTCGCCGGGCTGGCGGAGACCACGCTGAACCACGCTGAACCACGCTGACGTGGCCCCGACCCTGGACGAGCGCCGCCGCTACGAACGACTCTACACGGAAACCAGCGCACGGCTCGGCGAATTGCAGGCCACTCGCGCCGAGATCGAACACCAACTCGGCGTTCTGGAAGCTCGATTGGGGACGGCGTCCGGTGGGCGATGACACACCGCCGCTGGAAATCGCCCGCGTCGGCGGGCTGTTCTCCGAGCGCCAGATCATCGTGCCTTTGGTGGTGGCGACGCTGATCGCGCTGGCCATCTCGCTGACCGTCGCCCATTTCCAGGCGCTGGCGACCCTGCCGGCGGGTTTGCGCCGTTATTTCGGCAACGGCTATTGCCAGGTCATGATCGGCCTCTTTTTCGCCATTACTCTCTACGCCGCCCTGCACTATCTAGGTCTGCACGTCGAACGCCGCCACCTGCAACAGCGCTTCGGTTCGGTCGCCACTCGCGCGCCGCGCGGTGGCTCGACTGGCTCGGCTATCTGTCCGGACACCGCGTCGATGGCGATGAGGATTTTCCCGGCGCCCTGCGACGCTGGTACGGCAACGCCCGCACGCGGGAAGACTTCGCCCACTTGAGCGACTACTTTCTGCTGCTGCGGGGCCAACAGCACCAACACAACTTCGCGCCCATCGGCTTCGCCATCTGGGTACTGCCGTTGTTGGGATTCATCGGCACCGTGGTCGGCATCACCCAAGCCATCGGTGGACTGGAGCAGGCGGTGGCGCCCGCTGCCGCCGCGACCGGTCTCAGTACGGTGTTGGGGGGCTGAAATTCGCCTTCGACACGACCTTCGTCGGACTGATTCTGGTCATTCCCACCATGCTGTATCTGCTGGCCCTGCGCGCCCGGATGCAAAAACTGGACATGGTTTATTACCAGATCCTGCTCGACCGCCGCTTCCACGCCGCGCCCGCCTGATGCGCCGTTTTGCTTTCGACAACCCGGTTCCGAACCTGAATTTGCTGCCGTTTCTCGACCTGGTGTTCGCCGTGATCGGCATCCTGATCGTGGTGTTCGCCCTGCAGGAAGCGGCGACCCGAGCCAGCGGCCGGCAGTTGGCCATCGACGATCTGGTAATCTGCGTCGCCGAGGGCGAGGTCAAGCTGTACGCCGGTCCGGCCGCCGAACCGGTACGCTACGCCGCGCGGCAGTTCCCGGTGCTGTTCGCCGCGCTGGCCGAACGCCCGGAGGCGGGGGTTTGCAATCTGGTATTCGCGCTGACCGGGACCTGCTTCGAGACCCGACGCAAGTTCGAGGAGGAGTTCGCCCGGGTCACCGCCCTGCTCCATGACCAGGGAGAGCGATCCGACGCCACGCGCGGTCTGCTGCCGCCCGCCTGCGCGGCGCGGGTGATCGCCAAAGCGGAAGAGTGGCTGACGGAGCGTTTCTGAGTCATGACCACGATCATCACGCTGCTCCTCTGGCTGACGCTGCTCGGCCTATCTGCCTGGCGCCCGGATCGCTATCGCTCTTACGGGTCCTGGATGGCGCGGTGCGGCGTGTTGGTGGCGCTAGCGCTGTCCGAATTCTGGCGGGGCGTCGTGTTAACGGGGTGGAGCAATGCGGACGGTCCGCGTCTGGCCGGCCCGGAAACGGCATTCCTGAGCGTGTGGGTTCTGGTGCTGTTGCCCATCGCACAACGGCATCTCAATCTCCGAACGCTGGCGGCTACCCTGTGGACGGGTCTGATCGCGGCGGCGGCGCTCGGCGTGGCCCTCGATGTTTGCCATTTGAGTTTGGGTCCGTTGGTTCGCGAGAATCTGGCTGGTCCCGGGGCCGTAACGTTGGCACTCGCCAGCGTCGCCACGCTGTCTCTAGCCGGATTTGCCCTGTGCCGGCTGGCCGCACCCGACCGGTTTCCCTGGGAGATCCGGCCTGGTATGCGGGATTGCTGATCGTGGCGCAAAACGCCCATCCGGCGCTGGCGCGGATCGATCCCGGCGCTGGTCATGGCCTCTGGGCGGTCGCGGTCGCGTTCGGCGCCAGCGCGATCCTGTATCGGTATCTCCATCGATAACCATCCCGCTGTAGGATCAGCTATTGCTACAATTTAATGATTCTCGCCGCCATCGATAACCAGAGCCCCGTACTCTGGCCGCCCCAAGCCACCTCAACCCACCTGGAACCCATCACCCATGGCGAAGAAAACCGACTATGCCATCAAGGTCGCCGCGCAGGCGTTTTATCTGGAGGAGCAATCCGCTCCCGAGAACGATCGCTATGTGTTCGCCTACACCGTGGTGATCCAGAACCAGGGCAACATCCCCGCCCGGCTGCTCAGCCGCCACTGGATCATCACCGACACCAACGGCAAGATCGAGGAGGTGCGCGGCGAAGGGGTGGTCGGCGAGCAACCCTATCTGCGTCCCGGCGAGGGCTTTCAGTACACCAGCGGCGCGATTCTGGAAACCTCGGTCGGTAGCATGAAGGGCAGCTACCAGATGTTGGCCGACGACGGCGTTACCTTCGATGCGGAGATCCCGCCGTTCGTTTTGTCCATTCCCCGTACCCTGCACTGAGAGAACCGGCGGGCGTGACGCTGCGCTACAGCTACACCCTGTTTGCCCCCGTTTACGATGCTCTGGTGGCGCCATTCACCGCTCCGGCGCGGCGGCGGAGCCTGTTGGGCCTGCGCGAGGGACCGCACGCCAAGGTGTTGCTGGTCGGGATCGGCAGCGGGCTGGACCTCCCCTTTTTGCCGGAAGGGCCGCGCTACACCGGCCTCGATCTGACCCCGGCGATGCTGGCCCGCGCTCGCCGCAAGGCCGCTGCCCTGAAACGGGAAATCCGCCTGGATGTGGGCGACGCTCGCCAGTTACCCTACGGCGACGCGACTTTCGATGCAGTGGTGCTGCATCTGATCCTGGCGGTCACCCCCCACCCGGAGCGGGTGCTGGCGGAAGCGACGCGCGTGCTGCGGCGCGGCGGACGAATTCTGATTCTCGACAAGTTTCTAAAGCCCGATCAGAAGGCGCCGCTGCGGCGACTGATCAGCCCGCTGCTGGGCATGTTGGCCACCCGCACCGACGTGGTGTTCGAGTCGGTGTTGGCGCGGGTTTCCGGTTTGGAACTCGTGTCCGACCGTCCGGCACTGGCGGGTGGCTGGTTTCGGCACATCGAATTGCGCAAAGTTGGATTCCCGCACCCTCTGCCTTCCAAGTAGCCCGGCCGCCACGCTTTTTCGCGTTACCATCCCACGCCCTTGATAATCTTTCGCCTTGCCCGCATCTAAAAGAGCAATTCCCTTAGCCCTGTGAACGATCATGACCGACCACGAAGCCATCGAAGCGGAAGTCGTGAGCGAAAACCACGACAACGAGTCCTCGGTCGCCACCAACGGCAACAACATCGTTGCCGCCGCCGATATTTTGCCCAGCACCCTCTACCTGTTGCCACTGTCGGAACGGCCGTTTTTTCCGGCCCAGGCGCTGCCGTTGCTGCTCAACGAAGATCCGTGGTTGCCCACCATCGAGGCCGCCGCCAGTCGCGAACAGCGCATCATCGGCCTGATCCTGGTCAAGCCCGACAGCGCGGAACAAGCCAGCCCCGCCGATTTTCATGAAGTCGGTACCGCCGCCCGCATGCACCAATTGGCCCGCAACGAGGGGCGAATGCAATTCATCGCCCAGGGTCTGAAACGGTTCCGCATCACCCACTGGCTGTCCGAGGAACCGCCCTATCACGTTCAGGTTGAGTACCTCAGCGAGGAGGACGTGGTCGGCGTCGAGGAACTGCGTGCCTACTCGCTCGCGGTGATCAACACCCTCAAGGAACTGATCCCCCTCAATCCGCTGTATTCCGAGGAATTAAAGTTCTTTCTGAACCGCTTCAATACCCACGATCCCTCGCCGCTGGCCGATTTCGCCGCCAGCCTGACCACGGCGACCAAGGAGGAGTTGCAGGAAATCCTGGCCACCGCGCCGATTCTGGAACGGCTGAAGAAGGTCATCGTGCTGATCAAGAAGGAATTGGAGGTCGCCAAGCTCCAGACGCAGATTCGCAAGCAGGTCGAGGACAAGATGAGCGAGCACCAGCGCAAGTTCTTCTTGCGCGAGCAGCTCAAGGCCATCCAGCAGGAACTGGGCATCGCCAAGGACGATCGCACCGCCGACGTGGACCGCTTCCGCGAGCGTCTGGAAAGCCGGCAGGTGCCGGAAGCGGCGTTGAAGCGGATCAACGAAGAATTGGACAAGCTGTCCATTCTCGAAACCGGTTCGCCGGAGTACGCGGTCACCCGCAACTACCTGGATGTGATCACCGAACTGCCCTGGGGGGTTTATTCCACCGACAACCTCGATCTCAAGCATGCTCGCGAAATCCTGGACCGCGACCACGACGGCTTGGATGACGTCAAGGACCGGATCATCGAATTTCTGGCGGTGGGCGCGCTGAAGGGTCAGGTCGGCGGTTCGATCATCCTCCTGGTCGGTCCGCCGGGGGTGGGCAAGACCTCTATCGGCCGTTCGGTGGCCGCCGCCCTGGATCGCAAGTTCTATCGGCTGAGCCTGGGCGGGATGCGCGACGAGGCCGAGATCAAGGGTCATCGCCGCACCTACATCGGCGCCCTGCCCGGCAAGTTCATCCAGGCCCTGCGCGAGTCCAAAACCGCCAATCCGGTGATCATGCTCGACGAAATCGACAAGATCGGCGCGTCCTTCCGCGGCGATCCCGCCTCGGCCCTTCTGGAAGTGCTCGATCCCGAGCAGAATACCGAGTTTCTGGATCATTACCTGGACGTGCGCTTCGACCTGTCCAAGGTGCTATTTATGTGTACCGCGAACCAGCTCGACACGATACCGGCGCCGCTGCTCGACCGGATGGAGACCATTCGCTTATCCGGTTACATCACCGCCGAGAAGCTGCAAATCGCCCGCAATCATCTATGGCCGAAGTTGTTGGAACGCAGCGGCCTGGACCGCGAGCGTATTCAGGTCGGCGACGAGGCCCTGCGCCAGATCGTCGAGGGTTACGCCCGCGAGGCCGGGGTGCGCAATCTGGAAAAGCAACTCGGGCGCATCGTGCGCAAGAGCGCGGTGCAAATCGTCGAGGGCCGCGAGGGACCCATCACGGTGGAGGTACCGGATCTGAACGGCTATCTGGGCAAACCGCCGTTCAAGACCGAAACGCCGATGACGGGCGTCGGCGTGGTCACCGGCCTGGCCTGGACCGCCATGGGCGGCGTGACCCTCAACGTCGAGGCCAGTCTGGTTCACACCAAGAACCGCGGCTTCAAGCTGACTGGCCGATTGGGCGAGGTGATGCAGGAATCCGCTAACATCGCCTATAGCTATCTCAGCGCCCATCTGGAAGAGTACCAAGCCGATCCCAAATTCTTCGATGAAGCCTTCGTACATCTGCACGTGCCGGAAGGCGCCACGCCCAAGGATGGTCCCAGCGCCGGCATCACCATGGCCAGCGCGCTGCTGTCGTTGGCGCGCGGTCAGCAAGCGGCCCGATCATTGGCGATGACCGGCGAACTCACCCTGACCGGGCAGGTCTTGCCGGTAGGGGGCATCCGGGAGAAGGTCATCGCCGCCCGCCGGGTCAACATTCATGAGATCATCCTGCCGGAAGGCAATCGCGGCGACGCCGAGGAATTGCCGGATTACATCAAGGAGGGTCTTGTGATTCATTTCGTTGCACGGTTTCGGCAGGTGGTGGACCTGGTGTTCACTCCCAGCCACGCCGATTAGGATGGCCCTCGTGACGCTCAATTCATTCCGTGCTGTGCTCTTCCCAGTGTTTGGTCTGCTGGCGCTGGCGCAACTTCCCGCCATCGCCTGGGCCGTTTGCGACGACCCACCCGATCGCCGGGTCAACTGGATGCGCTGCGACAAACAGAAGGTCGATCTCCAGGGGGTGGATCTGCGCCAATCGGTGCTGACGCAGGTCAATCTGACCGACGCCAACCTGACCGGCGCCCGGCTCAGCGGGGCGGATTTGGGCGGCGCGACCCTGGACCGGGCCGATTTTTCGGGCGTGACCCTGGTTGGTTCGCGGCTGGTGTCCGCCCAGGCGAATCAGGCGGTGTTCGCCGGCGCCAACCTGGCCGGGGCACGGCTGGATCGGGCGGTGCTGATCGGAGCCAACTTCAATGAGGCCAATCTGAGCGGGGCACGACTGGATGGCGCCAATCTCACCGAGGCGCAGCTGAGCGGCGCGAATCTATCCCAGGTCAATCTGTCCCAAGCGAACTTGCTGGATGCCCAGTTGCCGAAGGCCAACCTGAGCGGCGCCGATCTGACTCGGGCGGTCCTGGAGGAGGCAGTGCTGACCGGTGCTGATCTGAGCGGCGCGCGGTTGGATGGGGCGAATCTGTTGGGAGTGGATTTCACCGGCGCCGATCTGTCGCGCGCCAATCTCACCAACGCCCGCATCGACGGCGCCCAATTCACCGACACCCGGCTCGACAGCACGATCTGGGTGGATCGGCGGCGCTGCCGGCCGGGTTCGGTGGGGGAGTGTCGTTAGCGTTGCGGGGCGCGATGGCGATACGACTCCGACAAGCAAGATTTGCAGGTTGGGTCAGGCCGCAGGCCGTAACCCAACCTACTGATTTTCCTGGGTTACGCGCTACGCGCTAACCCAACCCACATTCACTACCACATCCACGACCGACTTTAGGATTGCGCTATGCCATCCATCACCACCGAACTGGCCAAAATGCTGGACGCGGTCCAACGGCCTGGCGATTTTTACGCCTCTGGCGCCACCGAGATTTTCGCGCCATCCCTGGAGGTGGATGGGGTCGGTCCCATCGCTCTGCCGCTGCTGCCGGTCCAGGCCGAACAACTCATCGCCGTCGCCGAGCAGGCCCCCTACGGCCGCGGCGAGGAAACTCTGATCGACACCAGCGTGCGACGGACCTGGCAGATCGACGCCGCGCGGGTCCGCATCGGCGGTCGGCACTGGACGCGCGACCTGGAAGCCATCGTGCAGCAGACCGCCGAAGGCTTGGGGGTGACCCAGCCGGTGGTGGCCGAACTTTACAAACTGCTGGTGTACGACCAAGGCAGCTTCTTCGTCAGACATACCGACACCGAGAAGGCGCCTGGCATGTTCGCCACCCTCATCATCGTGCTGCCCTCGCACTACACCGGCGGCGAACTGCGGGTGCGCCACCGTAACCGGGAAGTTCGGCTCGACCTGTGTTGCGCGGAGCCGTCCGAGGTGGCCTTCGCCGCGTTCTACGCCGATTGCGTGCATGAGATCCTGCCCATCACCTCGGGCTGCCGGCTGACGCTCGTCTACAACCTGCTGCGCCCCGGCAAGGGCCGCTTGCCCGAGCCGCCCAGCTACGAAACCGAACAGGCGGCCCTGGCCGACCGATTGCGCCAGTGGGTCGCCAGCAAGGAATCCCCCGACGACGACTCCCCCGAAAAGCTGATCTACCCCCTGGAACATGCCTACACCCCGGCGGCGCTCGCCTTCGACGCCTTGAAGGGCGCGGACGCCGCCGCGGCGTCGGTGCTGATCCCGGCGGCGGAACAGGCCGACTGCGATCTCCATCTGGCGCTGGTCTCCATCGAGGAGAGCGGCGGCGCTGAACATACCGGCTATTACGGTTCGCGCCGCCGGGGATGGTCCCGGGGGGACAATGATGATGAAGACGACTTCGAGATCATTGAGGTCTACGACCGGCTGACCACGCTGGCCGAATGGCGGCGGCCCGACGGCAGCCCGACGACCTTGGGAACCTTGCCCTTCGAGGACACCGAACTCTGCCCGCCCGATGCGTTCGAGGGCCTGGAACCCGACGAACAGCACTTCCACGAAGCGACCGGCAACGAAGGCGCGTCCTTCGACCGCACCTACCGCCGGGCGGGCCTGGTGCTGTGGCCGCGCGGGCGGCGGCTCGCGGTGCTCAACCAGGCGGGCCTGTCTGCTACCCTACCCTATCTGGGCGAGCTGACCCAGCGCTGGGCCGAGAGCGGCGAAGGTCCCGAATCGCCTCTGTGGCGCCAAGCGCACGAGTTAGCCGGACACATGCTGCGCACTTGGCCGAGGGAAGGGCGCCATTGGCGCACCGACGCCGAGAGTTCGGAAGCCCGGATGCTGGCGCTGCTGAACCGGTTGCGGGATACGACGCGCCTCGATGCCTTCCTGGCCGATCTCTCCGCCGCTGGCACGTACAGCCAGAGCGATAATGCGGCCCTAGTCGAGGCCCTCGACCGGTTGCCGCCGGCGCGGGCCGCCGAGTTGATCGAGCGCATCATCACCGGGAACGCCGGGGCGGCGCTCGGCGCCTGTGGCGATCTCCTGGCCCGCTGCGCCGCCGGGGCGCCGGATGCCGGTCACCGGGTGGATTTCCTTCCCGCTGCCCGTGCATTGGTCGAAGCCCTGCCCGGCGATCCGGCGCGGACGCCGCAGCCCGATTGGCGCCGGCCGCAGGTGGAGCCCGGCTTCGTCGTCGATCTGCTGACCGCTCTGAGCCAGCTCGACGCGGCCCTGGCCGACCGCGCGGCGGAGTATCTGTTGGCCTGGCCCCAGACCTACGGGTTGGACACCGTGCTCGTCCCCGCCGCCCTGGTGCTGATTGAACGGGCGGCGACCCGGGAGGCGGCGGCGGTCCGCCACCTGCGCGACGCCGCTCTGGAACACCTGCGCGCCCGCATCGCGGAACCCCTGGAACCGCCGCGCGACTGGACGCGAGCCAGCACGCTCCCCTGCCAGTGCCCGCATTGCAGCGACCTCAGCCGCTTCCTGGCCGATCCCGAGCGCAAGGTGTGGCAATTCAAGGCCGCCGAACCCAAGCGCGGTCATGTCGAGGATTCGATCCGCCGCGCCGGGGCCGATCTGGATCGGGCGACCGAGCAACGCGGTCGGCCCTACAGCCTGATCTGCACCAAGAACCAGGCCAGTTACGACCGGCGGGCGCAACAGCGCAAAAAAGATCTTGCGGAGGCGGCGCGGCTGGAGAAAGCGTCGGCGTGATGGCGGGGGCGGGCTGGGCGATCACTGCGGGCGGGCTCTCAACTATAGCGTTTCCAGACGTTTTGTAGGTTGGGTTAGGCCGTAGGCCGTAACCCAACATATTGATTATGTTGGGTTACGCGCTGCGCGCTAACCCAACCTACATCCACGACCGATTTAGGATTGCTCTATCGAGGAGCCGCGCTCGAGCACGCTACAGTATCTTCCCCCGCTTCAAATCTTGCTGAACCTCTTGAAAAATATCCGTGATGTCCTCGATCGCCGCCATGATCTCCTCCGGGGCCTGACCTTGCACCGCCAGATTGCGGATTAGCACCAGCAGCGGTTCCATCCGTTCCAGATGCCGCACGGTTTCCCAGCTCATGGCTTCATCGATGTGGAACAGCAATCGGTCCCAGTTCGGAAAAACGGCGTGTTAGACCATGGCGTCACGCAAGATTTGCCAAGCGCCTTGCAGGTCGGACAGGATGGTTTTTTCGTAGTGGTCGGGTTCGTTGAAAAAGGGCATCGGTTTCTCGCGCTTGGGTCTACCCTTGTTTCAGCAGGCGCCGCATCGCCTCCGCCTGGTCCCAATCGATTCGATTGGTATGACCGAGGAAGCGCACCAGGCGCCTGAAACTGACCCAATTAACGTTCTTGCCCTGCCGGCGCAAGTACTGTTGCAAGCCATCCTGATCGAGATCCAGCAGCGAGCGGGGCTGTTTCGGCGTCGACCAGTAAGCGCGCACAAACCGTGCGATGTTGCCGGTATGTTCCTCGACCATTTTCAGGCTCAAGCCAGCGGCCAGCAGATCCTTACGGAACGCGGTCAGGATTTTTTGGTTGCCGCCATTGATGGCGTGTTGGGCGGCTTCGATGCTGAGAGGTTTCAGCGTGGTCGTGACTCCGCCTTGCTCCTGAACCCGGCGGTATGACTCGTTCAGACTTTGCTGGATACCACTGCCGAACATCACCCGATAAGGCATCAGCAAGCTGTCGTAGATGATCTTGTTCTCGAACGGCAGCAGCACCGCATCCACCAGCACCGGCGGAGGCATGGGGATAACCTCCTGGATCGGGCTAACCAAACCCAGGACCCCGTAGGCTCGCGGCGGATCTCGCTCGGTCAGGAAGACGGCGTGCTGTTTCAGATAACGCAGAATGTAAAACCGGCCAGCGACTCGATAATTCCAACTGGCAACCATCTCCAAATCAGCATCCGACAGGCGACCGGGATTTTCAGCGATGAAGCCTTCCCGCAGCGCGTCGTCTTCCCACAATGCCCGCCGGAGCCGACCGGCCTCCTCGCCACTGATCTTTCCCTCTCCAGGCACGAGAGGGACATGATCGACCAATTGGCGCCGATCATTGACGTAATGCAGCAACGGCAGCCAGATCCCGTAAAACCGCTCGACTTCCCGCATCGATAAGTTCATGAGTTTAAAGCTTCTATCTTGATTAAGATGGTTTCCGATAATAGCTTACCAAAAGCCGACCCCCTTTACGAAGAATCGTCCACTGTCCGCTCCGATCATCCCGAACGCAAAGCATTCGCCTGTTTCGCCAGCGCCGTAATCGCCTCCCAGTCGCCCGCCGCCAGCGCGGTCCGGGGCGTCAGCCAGGACCCGCCGACGCAGGCGACGTTGGGCAGCGCCAGGAACTCCGAGGCGGTTTCCGCCGTGATCCCCCCGGTCGGGCAGAAGGTCACGTCCGGGAACGGTCCAGCCAGTGCCTTCAGCATCCCGAGGCCACCCGCCTGCTGGGCGGGAAACAGCTTCAATTCGCCAAAACCGGCCAGCCGGGCGGCGATCACGTCCGACGGCGTCATCACTCCCGGCAGCAGCGGGAGGCCGCTATCCCGCGTGGCTTCAATCAGCGCCGGCGTCAGGCCGGGACTGACGCCGAACTGGGCGCCGGCATCCCGCGCCGCAGTGAAGTCCTCGGGCCGGGTAAGGGTGCCCACGCCGACGATGGCGTCCGGCACCTCGCGGGCGATCAGCCGGATCGCTTCCAGCGCCGGAGGGGTGCGCAAGGTCACTTCCAGCACCCGCACTCCGCCGGTGACCAGCGCCCGAGCTAGGGGAACCGCGTGCGCCAATTCCTCAATGACGATGACCGGGATCACCGGACCGACGCGCATCACATCCAGGACGTTCATGGCGCACCTCCATTGGTGAGGCTCTCTGCGCTTGCCAGGATGACTGCCCCCTGTTCCGCTCCGCTGGCGTTGGCCCGGAACACACCGAACAGTTCGCGTCCCAGGCCGTGCTGGTTGGCGCTCAAGTCCACCGGTTCCGGCGGGCGCGCGGCAAACTCCGCCGCCGGCACCTCGACTTCGAGAATCCCGCGCTCGCCGTCGAGCCGAATGACATCCCCGTCGCGCACTTTGGCCAGCGGTCCGCCGGCCACGCATTCCGGCGTGACGTGAATCGCCGCCGGCACCTTGCCGGACGCGCCCGACATGCGGCCGTCGGTCACCAGGGCGACCTTGAAGCCCTGGTCTTGCAACACGCCGAGCGGCGGGGTGAGTTTGTGTAACTCCGGCATCCCGTTGGCGCGAGGTCCCTGATAGCGCACCACGGCGACGAAATCGCGTTGGAGCTCACCCCGGTCAAATGCGGCCATCAGCGCTTCCTGGCTATTGAAGACGATGGCGGGCGCTTCCACGATCCGCTGCTCCGGCTTCACCGCCGACGTCTTGATCACCGCCCGGCCCAGGTTGCCGTTCAATAATTTCAATCCACCGTCGGGGCTGAATGGCCGCGCGGCCGAACGCAGCACGCTCTCGTCGCCGCTTCGCTCCGGCGCTGGACGCCAGGCCAGCACACCGTTTTCCAGGTACGGTTCCTCGCGGTAGCGTGCCAGACCTTCGCCAGCGACGGTCGGCACGTCGCCATGCACCAACTCGGCGTCGAGCAATTCGCCGATCAAAAAACCCATGCCGCCCACCGCGTGGAAGTGATTCACGTCGGCTTGACCGTTGGGGTAAATCTTTGCCAGCAAGGGCACGACCGCCGACAAGTCGCTGAAATCGTCCCAGTTGATCGAGATCCCGGCGGCGTGAGCGATGGCGACCAAATGGATGGTGTGATTGGTCGAACCGCCGGTCGCCAGCAGGCCGACGATCCCGTTGACGATGGCTCGCTCGTCCACTACTCGCCCGACCGGGAGATATTCCTCTCCCAACGCCGTGATCCGCGCCGCGCGCTTCGCCGCCGCTTGGGTCAGCGCGTCGCGCAGGGGCGTGTTGGGATGGACGAAGGCCGCGCCGGGCAGATGCAGGCCCATCACTTCCATCAACATTTGATTGCTGTTGGCCGTGCCGTAAAACGTGCAGGTGCCCGGCCCGTGATAGGCTTTGGATTCCGCCTCCAGCAGCGCGTCGCGCCCGACTTGGCCCTGAGCGAACAGTTGGCGGATTTTCGCCTTTTCGGCGTTGGGCAGGCCGGAGAGCATCGGCCCGCCGGGGACGAAAATCGCCGGCAGATGGCCGAAGTGCAAGGCGCCGATCAGCAGCCCCGGCACGATCTTGTCGCACACCCCCAGACACAACACGGCGTCGAACACGTCGTGCGAGAGCGAAACCGCCGTCGCCATCGCGATCACGTCGCGCGAGAACAAGGACAGTTCCATGCCCGGCTGGCCTTGCGTCACCCCGTCGCACATGGCCGGCACCCCGCCGGCGAATTGCGCCACCGCGCCGGCCTCGCGCGCCGCCTGCTTGATCAGGGCGGGAAAGCGCTCCAGCGGCTGATGCGCGGACAACATGTCGTTGTACGAAGAGACGATGGCGATATTCGGCCAGCGCGCCTCGCGCAGGACGGCCTTGTCGTGCGGTTCGAAGGCGGCGAAGGCATGGGCGAGATTGGTGCAGGACAGGCCCTTGCGGATCGGGCCGTTCCGACGCGCCCGTTCGAGTCGCGCCAGATAGGCGGACCGGGTCGGCGCGCTGCGCTGGCGAATGCGGTCGGTGACCGCCGCCACGGTGGGATGAAGCGTCATGGCAATACCTCCTGAGTCATGGGCGCCGCCGCGGCGACGCCGGTCGTTCCAGTGGCGGACAGGTCCCGCTGGAAAGCGGCGATGGCCTGATACTCCGGTTCGAGCTTGGTCGGGATACTGAGATAAATCGGCAGCAACCGCTGATAAATTGTCACGTTTCCGGCAATCGGCATGTGGCGGTGGGTCGCGCCGACCATGCCGGCGATGACGTTCAAGGAATCGACACGGCCCAGCGCGTAGAGGCCGAGAACCGCCGCGCCCAGACAGGAACTCTCGAAACTCTCCGGCACCACCACCTCGCGATTGAAGATATCCGCCATCATCTGTCGCCACAAACCGGAGCGCGCAAAACCGCCGGTGGCCTTCATCGTCCGGGTCGGGCCGATCAGGGATTCCATCGCCGGCAGGATGCTGTACAGGTTGAAAATCACGCCTTCGAGCACGGCGCGAATCAGGTGCTCCTTGCGATGGTGCATCGCCAGTCCGAAGAAGGAACCGCGCAGGTTGGCGTTCCACAGCGGCGCGCGTTCCCCGGCCAGATAGGGGTGAAACAACAGTCCCTCCGCGCCGGGCGCGACCCGCTCGGCGATGCGGGTTAGCACTTCGTAGGGATCGATGCCCAGCCGCTTGGCGGTTTCCACCACGGAAGCCGTCAACTCGTCGCGCACCCAGCGAAACACGATGCCCCCGTTATTAACCGGCCCGCCGACCACCCAGTGCCGGTCGGTGAGTGCGTAGCAGAAGGTGCGTCCGGACGGATCGGTCACGGGTCGGTCCACCACCGTCCGCATCGCCCCGCTGGTGCCGATGGTGACCGCAACCTCACCCGGTCCGATGGCGTTGACTCCCAGATTGGAGAGCACGCCATCGTTGGCGCCGACTACGAACGGCGTGGTCGGCAGCAGGCCGAGTTCCCGCGCCAGCTCCGGTGCCAACCCCGCCAGGTGAAACGTGGTCGGCACGGGTTCCGGCAGATGATCGGGAGTGATGCCGGCCAGTTCCAGCGCTCCGGCGTCCCAGTCCAGCCGGGACAGTTCGAACAGTCCGGTGGCCGAGGCGATGGAATAATCCACCACATAACGTCCGAACAACCGGAAGAACACGTATTCCTTGATGCCGACGAAACGCGCCGCCCGGCCGAACACGTCCGGTTGTTCCCGCCGCAGCCAGACCAGCTTGGCCAGCGGCGACATGGGATGGATCGGCGTGCCGGTCCGCTGGTAAATCGCCAAACCGCTCCAATCGCGCTTGATGCGCTCGGCCCAGTCCGCCGCCCGGCTGTCCGCCCAGGTGATGCTGCGGGTGAGGGGCCGCCCGTCGTCGTCCACCGCGATCACGCTGTGCATGGCGGCGCTGAAGGAGACGCAGATCACGTCGCCGGGTGCCGCGCCTGTCTTGCGCACCACCGTCTGAATGACGGCCAGCACCGCGCGATGGATTTCTTCCGGGTCCTGTTCCGCCGCCGCCGGAGTGGGCGTGAGCAGCGGATATTCGACGGCGTGATGGGCGACCACCCGTCCGGTGGCGCTGAAGGCCACCGCCTTGGTGCTGGTCGTGCCGATATCGACGCCGATAACCACAGCGGTTTTGTCGGTCATGAGTGCCTCCCGGAACGCTCGGTTAGACGATGAACAGACTGAGCGTGAAGACCACCGCGAAGCCGATCAGGGCGATGAGGGTCTCCATCACCGTCCAGGACTTCAGCGTGTCCTTCACGTCCAGCCCGAAGTAGCGGTTGACCAGCCAGAAGCCCGAGTCGTTGACGTGGGACAGGATAGTCGCGCCGGCGGCGATCGAAATCACCAGCAGACCCAGGACCGGACCTTGCAGATTCAAGGTCGTGACCAGGGGCGCGATCAGGCCCGCCGCCGTGATCATGGCCACCGTCGCCGAACCCTGCGCCACCCGCACCAGCGCGGCGATCAGGAACGCCAGCACGATGGGCGGCAATGCCGATCCGGCCATCATGTTGCCCAACACCTGACCGACGCCGGAATCGACCAACACTTGTTTGAAGACGCCGCCGGCGCCGGTCACCAGAATGATGATGCCCGCCGGTTCCAGCGCCTTGGTGGCGATGCTTTGTACTTCATCGCGGGTATAGCCGCGCCGGGTGCCGAGCAGGGTGAAGGCCAACAGGGTGGCGATCAGGAGGGCGACGAAGGGATGGCCGAGAAAACCGAGTACCGTCCGGATCGGATCGTCCTTTGGCAACATGACATTGGTGACGGTGTTGATCAGGATCAGCGCCAGCGGCACCAGGATGATGCCCGCCACCGTCAGGAACGACGGCAGTTCCCGATCTACGGGCATGGGAGTCAATTGCATGTAGTCGGGTACGCCGACGTGAATGCGTTGGGCGATCCAGCGGCCGAACAGGGGACCGGCAACGATCATGGCGGGGATGCCCGCCAGCGCGCCGAACAAAATCACCCAGCCCAGATCGGCCCCTAACAGATTAGCGACCGCGATGGGACCCGGCGTCGGCGGAACGAAGCTATGGGTGACCGCCAGACCGGCCAATAGCGGAATGCCGTAGTAAAGCAACGAGCGGCCGGTTTTCTGCGCCAGCCCGTAGATCAGGGGGACCAGGATTATGAAGCCGACGTCGAAAAAGACCGGGATGGCGACCAAAAAGCCGGTCAGACCCAGCGACCACTGGGCCTTGTCCTCGCCGAAGCGTTGCAGCAGGGTCTGCGCCAGTCGTTCGGCGCCACCGGACACTTGCAGCATCTGGCCGAACATGGCGCCCAGCCCGACCACGACGGCGACGAAACCCAGCGTGCTGCCCATGCCTTTCTGAATGGATTCGATGACCCCGGTCAGTGGCATGCCGGCGGTCACGCCCACCAGCAAGCTGACCAGCAGTAGAGCGACGAAGGCGTGCAATTTCACCTTCATCACCAGGAACAGCAGGAAAAAGATTCCGGCGACCGCCGTGAGAATCAATCCGCTATCCGACATGACGGGATCTCCTCGATATGAAGTGTTCTTGTTCGATGGGGGTGACCGGCTTGGGCGGGACCCCAGAAGCCCGGTCGAGGAAAAATGTAGTTTTATTACAATAAAAAATCAAGTAGTAAATTTACAAAAAAATATAAATGAGCATTGTTATTTTTAATTTTATTAAAATCCGAGAAGTGGTAGTATTGCTACATAAATCATCGATTGTTGTATAAAAACCATAAAAACTGGTTAGGTTACTACCTGATTTTCGATGCATTCGGGAGATTACATGGTTGATTTCAATGATTTTCAGGGTTCTCCACCCAGCCCACCGGCGCCGGCTCCCGCCGAACGGGATCCCGTTCCCCTGCTGGCGCAGATCGAAGCCGCGCGGGAACGGCTCAGCAAAGCCGAACGGCGGGTCGCCGATTACGTGCTCGACCATGCGAACGAAATCATGAATCTGTCCATCGCGGTACTGGCGGGGACCGTGGGGGTGAGCCAACCCACCGTGGCACGGTTCTGCCTGGCTCTGGGGTTCACGGGCTTCAAGGAATTCAAGCTGCGCCTGGTGCAAAGCCTGGCGGGGGGGGTGCCTTTCGTGCATCGCGATGTCGGCGTCGGCGATCCGGCGTCCGCCTTAGTGGCCAAGGTGCTGGATCGCACCATCGCGGCCTTGATGCGGGTACGCAACGAGCTGGACGCGGAAGCGCTGGACCAGGCCATTCACCTGCTGGCGAAGGCGCGGAGAATCGAGTTTTATGGGGTTGGCAACTCCGGCATCATCGCCGCCGACGCCCAGCACAAGTTTTTCCGTCTGGGCGTGCCCACGGTGGCCTACGCGGATGCGCACATCCACGGCATGGCCGCCACCCTGCTCCAGCCGGGTGATGTGGTGGTCGCGATCTCCAATACCGGCCGTACCCGCGACCTGTTGCGCAGCGTGGAATACGCCCGACAGGCGGGAGCGGACGTGGTCGGCATCACCGCCAGCGGGTCGCCGCTCGCCAAATTGAGCACGATGGCCCTGTGCGCCGATGTCGAGGAAGATCCGGACGTCTACTCGCCGATGACGTCCCGGATCGCCCATCTGGCGATCATCGACGTGCTGGCCGTGGGTGTGGCGCTCAGCCGGGGACCGGGATTGCTGGGCCAGTTGGAAAAAGCCAAGCAGAGCTTGCGGGAGCGGCGCGTGCCTCGGCAGAAGGTAGCTTCGAGAACTGGCGGAGCGCCGGACGCGGAAGGTGGGACAAACCGAAGTTCAAACCAGTAAGGGTGCCAGGCTACCCCAAACCGGCTATCACGAAATCCGGTTGTTCGGCGTAGCCGGCCAGAAAGCGCTTGAGGTGATCGGGTGGTACGGGCGCATCGAACTCGACTCCGAGCGCCGCGCGGTGCATGCCGGTGGACGTAACCAAAAGCGTATCCAAACCGGCGCGCCCGGCGCCGGGAATATCCGTCACCATCGAATCGCCGACAAACAGCACGCGACGCGCTCCCAATGCTTGCAGCCGTCCCTGGCCATGAACGAACACCGCCGGATCGGGTTTGCCGAACCAATGCACCGTTCCGCCCGCTTCCGCGAACCGCTGCGCCAACATGCCGGCTCCGAATAACGGCTGTCCGCCGTACACCAGCTCCCGGTCGGGGTTGGCGCAGATCAACGGTTTGTGCAATGCATCGAGCAGCGGCGCCAGCCGATTCACTAGTCCGAAGTTCCCCGTACAAAACCGCCCTGATTCGGGCGCAACCTTCTGATTCTCCTCCAGAAAACGTTCCTTAGCACGCGGCATAGTGTTCCCATGTAACTGCGCTTCATATGGCTTGCAATGATTGGAATATGTGCTATACATGTTCCCATGTATATCGAGCGCGTCCCGAACCGCAATTCCCGACCGGCCATTTTGCTGCGTGAAGGCTGGCGCGAGGGTGGGTAAGAAGGTCTGCAAGCGTACTTTGGCGAACCTCTCGGATTGGCCGTCACAGAAGGTGGAGGCCCTGCGCCGGGTGCTCAGGGATGAGCCGCTCGCTGCCCCAGAGGATGCGTTCGCCATCGAACGCTCCTGGCCCCATGGACACGTGGAGGCAGTGCTTCAGGTGATCGGGCGGATCGGGCTGGACAAACTGATCGGCGCCCAGCGCACCCGCGAGCGCGACTTGGTGTTGGCGATGATCGTCGAGCGGCTGATCGAGCCCTGCTCGAAGCTGGCGACCACGCGGATGTGGCACAGCACGACGCTGGCGCAGTTGCTGGCGGTCGAGGATGCGGACGAAGAGGAGCTGTATGCGGCCATGGACTGGCTGCTCGAGCGCCAGGGGCGCATCGAGCAGCGCCTTGCGGCCCGCCACTTGGCGGAAGGCCAACAGGTGCTCTATGACGTGAGCAGCAGCGACTACGAGGGCCACACCTGCCCGTTGGTGCCGTTCGGTCACCGCCGCGACGGCCAGCGCGGCAAGCCGATCGTGGTCTACGGGGTACTGAGCGATGTGCCAGGGCGACCCGTGGCGGTGCAGGTCTATCCCGGCAATACGGGGGACCCGAGCACGGTGGCCGATCAGGTCCAGAAACTCAAGGGACGCTTCGCCTTGGAGCGGGTGGTTCTGGTGGGTGATCGGGGCCTGCTCGCGCAAACCCAGATCGAGGTGCTGAGAACCCATCCGGGGATCGGCTGGATCTCGGCGCTGCGCAGCGAGAAGGTGCGCAAGCTCGTCGAGGAGAAGCATCTGCAGCTCTCCCTGTTCGACGAGCGCAATCTGGCGGAGATCCACTCCAAGGATTTTCCCGACGAACGGCTCGTCGCCTGCTTCAATCCCCTGCTGGCCGCGGAGCGTGGACGCCAGCGCGAGGATCTGGTCGCCGCCACCGAGCAGGCGCTCGAGAAGATCCAGGCCGAGGTTGGGCGGCGGAGCAAAACGCCGTTGAGCGCCGCGCGGATCGGCCAGAAGGTGGGCAAGGTCATCAACCGCCACCAGGTGGGCAAGCACTTTGAAGTCGCCATCGAGGACGGACACTTCAGCTTCTGCCGGCGCACCGAGGCGATCCAGCGCGAGGCCGAGCTCGACGGGTTGTCTGTCATTCGCACCAGCGAGCCCAAACAAAACCTGTCGGCGGAAGATACCGTGCGCAGTTACAAGAACCTGGCGCAGGTCGAGCGCGCCTTTCGCACCCTCAAAGGCATGGATCTGCGGATCCGCCCGATTCACCATCGTGGCGAGGAGCGCGTGCGTGCCCACATCTTCTTGTGCCTGCTCGCCTACTATGTCGAATGGCATATGCGCCAGGCACTTTCCTCCTTGTTGTTCGACGATGAGCTCCTGTGCGTCGAGCGCAAGCACCGCGATCCCGTCGCCCCGGCCAAACCTTCCACCTCGGCCAGAAAGAAAAAGAGCGCGCGGGAAACCGAAGAGGGGCTGCCCATTCATAGCTTCGCGACGCTGATGGCAGAGTTGGGCACTCGCTGCCGGCATCTTTGCCGAATGCACTCCGATCCGGACAGTCCCGCATTCTTCATGGATACCCTGCCTACCCCGCTGCAGACGCGCGCCCTTGATCTGATCCGATCGTTCCCAGTAACGGGAAGTTGATTATGCCCGGTTTAATCGGTTTATCAAATGGTTGCGCTCGCATTAGTCGCGGAACTTCGGGCTAGTGGGCTGTTGCATAAATTCTGACAGGTCGCAGTCTGATTTGTAGGGTGGATTAGCGAAGCGAAATCCACCATCTCCGGCGTGGGAGCCGGTTCAGATGCTCCAACCTCTCGATTTTACTGGGATCATTCAAGCGGCTGGAGCGGCGGTCGGCATTCCCACGCCGGAGCGTGGGAACGAGAACCTGTCAAAACTTTTGGCGCAGCCCACTAGCGCGCGGCGGCGGACCCGGTGGTTTTCTCAAGCCGCTGCTTGGCGCGGGCCGGCGGCGCTTCGGCCGCGCGTCCGCCGCGCCGCCAGGCATGGAAGCGTTCCACCCAGGCCAGCAGTTTCTGGGGGGCGTGCGCCTTTTTCCAGACACCGGCGGCGTACTTGTTGGCCTCGGCCAGGGTCGGGTAAATGTGGATGGTGCCGAGGATCTGGTTCAGGCCGAGGCCGTGGCGCATGGCCATGATGTATTCAGCCAGCAGGTCCCCGGCGTGCTCGCCGACGAGGGTCGCGCCGAGAATCCGGTCCTTGCCCGGCACGGTCAGCACCTTGACGAACCCATGCGCTTCGCCATCGGCGATGGCCCGGTCCAGATCGTCGAGGCCGTACACCGTCACCTCGTGCGGGATGCCTCGCTCCTTCGCCTCCTGCTCGTTCAATCCCACCCGCGCCACTTCGGGATCGACGAAGGTGGCCCAGGGAATCACCGAGTAATCGGCCTTGAATTTCTTGAGCGGATCGAACAGGGCGTTCACCGTCGCGAACCAGGCTTGATGGGCGGCGGTGTGGGTGAACTGGAACGGTCCGGCCACGTCGCCGGCGGCGTAGATGTTAGGATAGCGGGTTTGCAGGTACTCGTTGGTCTCCACGGTGCGGGCGGGCGTGGTGGGAATACCCAGCTCCTCCAACCCGTAGCCGGTCGTGTTCGCCACCCGGCCCACCGCGACCAACACTTGATCGAACGGAACGCGCACGCCCCGACCCTCGTGTTCGGCGATCAGGATTTTTTCTCCGTTCTCCAGGACGAACTGCTTGGCTTTGTGGTTCACCAGCACCTCGATCCCTTCGGCGCGGAAGCGCTGCGTCACCAGATCCGAAACTTCCGGGTCTTCCCGGATCAGGATGCGCGGGGCCATTTCCACCTGAGTCACTCGCGCGCCGAGCCGGGCGAAAGCCTGAGTCAGTTCGGAGCCGATGGGGCCGCCGCCGAGCACCACCAGCCGCCTGGGCAGCTCGCGCAGGGCCCACACGGTGTCCGAGGTCAGATAGCCGACCTGCTCCAGCCCGGGGATCGGCGGCACGAACGGGCGGGCGCCGGCGGCGATGACGATGCTCCGGGTGGTCAGGGTCCGCGTCCCCTCGGCGGTGGTCACATCCACCGTCCAGGGCGAGGTGATTTTCGCCGTCCCTTCGATGACGTCCACGCCGAGTCCGGTGTAGCGCTCCACCGAGTCGTGCGGTTCGATGTCCTTCACCACCCGCTGCACCCGCTCCATCACCTCGGCGAAATCGAACTCGGCCTCGGCCTTGCGGATGCCGAACTCCGGCGCGCGCGCGGAGGTGCGACAGCAGCTTGGCCGAGCGGATCAGCGCCTTGGACGGCACGCAGCCGGTGTTCAGGCAGTCGCCGCCCATGCGGTGCTTCTCGATCAGCGCCACCTTGGCCTTGACCGCCGCGGCGATGTAGGCCGACACCAGCCCGGCGGAACCGGCGCCGATGACCACCAGATTCCGGTCGAAGCGCTTCGGCTTTTTCCAGTTCGCGTACACCTGCCGCGCCTCGATCAGCGCGACGATCTTCCTGGCGATCAGCGGGAACAGGCCGAGCAGGACGAAGGACCCCAGCAGCGCGGGCGAGAGGATGCCCTGCAGCGAGTCGATGCGGGCGATCTGAGTGCCGGCGTTCACGTAGACCAGGGTCCCAGCCACCATGCCGACCTGGCTGACCCAGTAGAAAGTCCAGGTGCGGATCGTCGTCAGCCCCATCGCCAGATTGATCACGAAAAAGGGAAAGATCGGAATCAGCCGCAGGGTGAACAGATAAAACCCGCCGTCCTTCGCCATCCCGGCGTCGATCGCTTTCAGCTTGTCGCCGAATTTCCCTTGCACCCAGTCGCGCAGCACGAAGCGCGAGACCAGGAAGGCCAGGGTGGCGCCGAGGGTCGAGGCGAAGGAGACGATGAGCGTGCCCCACAGCAGACCGAAGAGGGCGCCCGCCACCAGGGTCATGATCGCCGCGCCCGGCAGCGACAGGCCGGTGACCGCGACGTAGATCGCGAAGAAGATCCCCGCCGTCAGGGTGGGATGGGCGATCCGATAGGCTTCGATGGCCGCCTGTTGGGACTTGAAGTAGTCCAGGCTAAAGAATCGGCCCAGATCGAAGGCGAAGAACGCGCCGACCAGGACGGCGAGCGTCAGAAGCAGCAGGAGCTTGCGAGTGTTCATGGGTGGAGACTCCAGCGACCACGCAGCGCGGTCGTTTGTTCGATAAACATGCGTAGCGGAGCAGTGATTTCAAGAATAACTACGCAGCTCGGCTGAATTTGGAGGCATCGGCGATGAGCGTCGACGGGAGCGGCGGAAGTTGGTATTCGGACTGGCGTTGGTGCACAAATACCCTGGGTGGTCTAAGTAGTTAGGGAACCCTCTAACGGAGAAGCTGTCATGACCGCGCGGACCCTGCAAGCGACGGAAGCCGCTACCCCGAAAATCCAGTATCGGGTGATCAACCGGCCGGAATATGATCGGGCCCTGGTAGAACGGGGCAGTCTGACGATCTGGTTCGACGAGGGGTTTTTGCAAAGCCACTGGCGGCCGGCGCCGACCGGGAAGCGGGGGGCGCCATTCCGCTACTCGGATGCGGCGATTCAGGCGCTGTTGGGGCTCAAGGCGGTGTTTGACCTGCCCTACCGGATGGTGGAAGGCTTGGGCGGATCGATCGTCGAGTGGTTGGGGTTGGCCCTGCCGATCCCCGATCATACCGTGATGTCGCGGCGGGCCAAGACGCTGCGGGTTCAAATTCCGCGCCGGGCGCGGACCGAGCCGATCCACCTGGTGGTGGATTCGACCGGGTTGAAAGTCTACGGCGAGGGCGAATGGAAAGTCCGCCGGCACGGGGCGGGGCAGCGCCGCACCTGGCGCAAGGTCCATTTCGCGGTGGACGCGAAGGTCAAGGACGTGGTGGCGATGGAGGTGACGACCGAGCAGTGGACGGATGGGGAAGTCTTCGCCGGTTTGCTGGAGCAAATCGACGAGCCGATGGCCCAGATCGATGCCGATGGCGCGTACGACACCCGCCAAGCTTACCAAGTGGCCGCCGACCGCGGGGCGGACTTGGTGGTGCCACCTCGGGCGAATGCGGTGCCGTGGGCGGCCGATCATCCGCGCACCCAGGCGCTGGCCGCCATTGCCGAGCAGGGGTTGGCCGGCTGGAAACGGGCCACGGGTTATCATCACCGGAGTCTCGCGGAAAATGCCAGGTATCGCTTCAAACAACTGTTCGGAGATCGCTTGGCTTGCCGGCAATTGGCAACGCAAGTGACGGAGGTTCATAGTCGGGTGGCGGCGTTGAATGTCATGACCTACCTGGGTATGCCCGTTTCCGTCCCTTGCAGGGTCAGTCCGTCCTGAGAAAACCGAGGGAAGGGAG
>JRYF01000685.1_pt1 | contig 27875 bp, 18 predicted proteins | sample 235331 | NCBI WGS metagenome assembly JRYF01 (sample SAMN03074217, study PRJNA261475) | activated sludge metagenome | biome: Wastewater Treatment Plant; feature: Wastewater; material: Activated sludge; isolation source: activated biomass of a wastewater treatment plant treating hydrocarbon... ...
GGCAACCGGCCGCCCTGGCGCCAGCGCCTGGGGCTGGCGCTGGCCGGTGTGGCCTGGCTGCTGGCACTGCTCGCGCTGGCCACCTACGATCCGGCCGACCGTGCGTTCTCGACCTCGGGAGCGGACATCGTCGTGCACAACAAGGTCGGCCGCCTCGGGGCCTGGGTGTCGGACCTGGCCTACTTCCTGTTCGGCTGGTCGGCCTGGTGGCTGCTGCCGGTGGCCGCGCGCGCCTGGCTCTCGGCGCTGGCGCGCCACCTGCGCCACGAAGGCCGCAGCGCGGTCGACGCGGTGGCGCAGCGCGGCAGCGTCGCCGTCGGCCTGGTGCTGCTGATGGCGGCCAGCACCGCGCTCGAGTGGACGCGGCTGTACCAGTGGGAGGCGGCGCTGCCGCACCACCATGCCGGCGGCGTGCTCGGCTACACCCTGGGCCCGTGGTCGATGACCTGGCTTGGTTTTGCCGGCTCGGGCGTGCTGTGGATCGTGCTCGGCGTGCTCGGCAGTGCGCTGGCGCTGCGCTTCTCGTGGCTGCGGCTGGCCGACCAGCTCGGCGCCTGGATCGAGGCGGCGCGCGAGCGCTGGCGCACGCGCGCCGAGCGGGCCGAGGACGCGCGCTTCGGCGAGCGCCTGCAGCGCGAGCGCGAGCAGGCGGTGCACGAGGTCGTCGCCGACGAGGTCGTGCACCCGCCGATCGTCATCGAGCCCCCGGTGCTCGAGGTCCCGAAGGCCACCAAGCGGCTGGCGCGCGAGCAGCAGGCGCCGCTGTTCGTCGAGCTGGCCGACACCCGGCTGCCGCAGGTGCACCTGCTGGACGCCGTGCCGGTGGCGCAGGAGACTGCGACGCCGGAGTCGCTCGAGATGACGAGCCGGCTGATCGAGAAGAAGCTGTCGGACTTCGGGGTCGAGGTGCGCGTCGTCACCGCGCTGCCGGGCCCGGTGATCACGCGCTACGAGATCGAACCGGCCACCGGCGTCAAGGGCTCGCAGGTGGTCAACCTGGCGAAGGACCTCGCGCGCTCGCTGTCGCTGGTCAGCATCCGGGTGGTCGAGAACGTGCCCGGCAAGACGACCATGGCGCTCGAACTGCCGAACGCCCGCCGGCAGACCATCCGTCTGGCCGAGATCCTCGGCTCCAAGGTCTACAACGACGCCGGCTCGACGCTGACGATCGGCCTCGGCAAGGACATCGTCGGCAACCCGGTGGTGGCCGACCTGGCGAAGATGCCGCACTGCCTGGTCGCCGGCACCACCGGTGCCGGCAAGTCGGTCGGCATCAACGCGATGATCCTCAGCCTGCTGTACAAGGCCGAGGCGCGCGACGTGCGGCTGATCCTGATCGACCCCAAGATGCTGGAGCTCAGCGTCTACGAGGGCATCCCGCACCTGCTGGCGCCGGTCGTCACCGACATGAAGCAGGCCGCGCACGCGCTGAACTGGTGCGTCGGCGAGATGGAGCGGCGCTACAAGCTGATGAGCAAGCTCGGCGTGCGCCAGCTCTCCGGCTACAACCGCAAGGTCGAGGATGCGCGGGAGCAGGGCCAGGCCATTCCCAACCCCTTCAGCCTGACCCCCGAGCAGCCCGAGCCGCTGGAGCGTCTGCCCTACATCGTCGTCGTCATCGACGAGCTGGCCGACCTGATGATGGTGGTCGGCAAGAAGATCGAGGAGCTGATCGCGCGCCTGGCCCAGAAGGCACGCGCGTCGGGCATCCACCTGATCCTGGCCACCCAGCGGCCCAGCGTGGACGTGATCACCGGCCTGATCAAGGCCAACATCCCCACGCGCCTGAGCTTCCAGGTCAGCAGCAAGATCGACAGCCGCACCATCCTCGACCAGATGGGCGCCGAGGCGCTGCTGGGCCAGGGCGACATGCTCTACCTGGCACCCGGCACCGGCGTGCCCACGCGGGTGCACGGCGCCTTCGTCAGCGACGACGAGGTGCACCGCGTGGTCGACTACCTCAAGAGCCAGGGCGAGCCGAACTACATCGAAGGCATCCTCGAAGGCGGCGTCGAGGGCAGCGATGGCGAGGGCGGCCTGCAGGGCATCGGCGGCGGGGCGGTCGACGGCGAGAGCGACGCCATGTACGACCAGGCCGTGGCGGTGGTGCTGCAGCACCGCAAGGCCAGCATCTCGCTGGTGCAGCGCCACCTGCGCATCGGCTACAACCGCGCCGCGCGGCTGCTGGAACAGATGGAGAAGAGCGGCCTGGTCGGCGCCATGCAGACCAACGGCAGCCGGGAACTGATCGTGCCCAAGCGGGACGAAGGGGCATGAACCGGCGTCTGCTCCTGAAGCTGCCGGCGCTGGCCGTCCTGGGTGGCGCCGCGGGCGCTGCGCGTGCCGATGCCGTCGATCTGCTGCGCGACTTCGTGCGCCAGACCGCCAGCGGCAGCGCGGCCTTCGAGCAGGTGGTCACGCCGGCCGACGGCACGCGCGCCAAGCGCTCCAGCGGCCGCTTCGAGTTCGCGCGCCCGGGGCGCTTCCGCTTCGACTACCTGAAGCCCTACCCGCAGACCATCGTCTCCGACGGGCGCACGTTGTGGATGCACGACCCCGACCTCAACCAGGTCACGGTGCGTCGCGTCGACCAGGCGCTGGGCGCCACGCCCGCGGCGCTGCTGGCCGGCGACGGCCTGGAGCGCGACTTCGCGCTCGCCCCGCAGCCCGAACGCGACGGCCTGGCCTGGGCGCGCGCCACGCCCAAGGCCGCCGACAGCGGCTTCCAGTGGATGGCCGTGGGCTTCCGCGGCCGCGAACTGGCCGCGGTGGAGATCCTCGACCGCTTCGGCCAGCGCACGGCGCTCAGGCTGCTCGACTTCGAGCCCGGGGTGCCACTCGACCCGGCGCGCTTCGCATTCACGCCGCCGCCCGGGGCCGACGTTGTCGAGCAGTGAGTGGCTGACAGGCCGGCGGTGGCGCGCGCGCAGGATTCGCTGTTCGACGCAGCTGCGCCGGGGGACTCGCCGCCGCATCGGCCCGATCCGCAGCCGCGCGCCGGCGCCGATGCGCCGCTGGCGGAGCGGCTGCGCCCGCGCACCCTGGCCGAGCTGATCGGCCAGCCGCACCTGCTCGGGCCCGGCAAACCCTTGCGCGCGGTGCTCGAGGGGGGCCGGTTGCACTCGATGATCCTGTGGGGGCCGCCCGGGGTCGGCAAGACGACGCTGGCGCGCATGATGGCCGGCGCGGGCGACGCCCAGTTCATCGTGCTGTCGGCGGTGCTGGCGGGCGTGAAGGACATCCGCGAGGCGGTCGAGCGTGCCGAACTGGCACGAGCGCAGGGGCGGCGCACGGTGGTCTTCGTCGACGAGGTGCACCGCTTCAACAAGGCGCAGCAGGACGCCTTCCTGCCGCATGTCGAGGCCGGCCTGTTCACCTTCATCGGCGCGACGACCGAGAACCCGTCGTTCGAGGTCAACTCGGCGCTGCTGTCGCGCGCCAGCGTGCACGTGCTGCAGCCGCTCGCCGACGACGACCTGGCGCGCCTGTTCGAGCGGGCGCAGGCGGCGCTGCCCGCGCCGCCGCTGGCCGATGGCGCGCGCGCGCGGCTGATCGCGCATGCGGACGGCGACGCGCGGCGGCTGCTCAACGCCTACGAGAACCTGGTCGCGCTGGCGCGCGAGCGCCCCCAACCGCCGGCCGTGCTCGACGAGGCGCTGCTGGAGTCGGCGCTCGGCGCGATGCTGCGCCGCTACGACAAGGGCGGCGACGCCTTCTACGACGCCATCTCGGCGCTGCACAAGAGCGTGCGCGGTTCGGACCCCGACGCCGCGCTCTACTGGCTGGCGCGCATGATCGACGGCGGCACCGACCCGCGCTACGTCGCGCGGCGCGTGATCCGCATGGCCAGCGAGGACATCGGTCTGGCCGACCCGCGCGGCCTGCAGGTGGCGCTGGCGGCGGCCGACACCTACGAGCGGCTCGGGTCGCCCGAGGGCGAGCTGGCGCTGGCCGAAGCGGTGGTGTTCCTGGCCGTGGCGCCCAAGTCCAACGCTGTCTACAAGGCCTGGAACGCGGCGCGCCGCTTCGTCGCCGAGGACGGCTCGAGGCCGGTGCCGCTGCACCTGCGCAACGCACCGACGCGACTGATGAAGTCGCTCGGCCATGGCGCCGGCTACCGCTACGCGCACGACGAGGAGGGCGGCTACGCCGCGGGCGAGTCGTACTGGCCCGACGGCCTGGCCGCCCAGCGCTGGTACCGGCCGACGCCGCACGGGCTGGAGCAGCGCATCGGCGAGCGGCTGGCGGGGCTGCGCGCGCGGGACCGGGCCGTGGCCTCGGACAGGGGTGTCGACGACCCAACCGTCGCCTGATCGCCGCGCGGCCCCGCACTTCACATCGCCTGGCGGGTGCCGATAAGCCGACATGATCCATACGGAGGCATGGCTTCAGCGCGTCCTGCGCATGCCGCGCGCATGGGCGATGGTGGCGCTCGTCGGCGCCGGCGTCGTGCTGTCGGTGCTGGTCACGCTGGTGGCCACGCACCTGGGCGGGACGCCGCCCGAGGACCTGCCGCGGTCGATCACGATCGCCGTCGTCGTGCCGGTGCTGGTCGGCCTGCCGGTGGTGCATGCGCTGCTCGGCCTGCTGCACGCACTCGAATCGGCGCGCGCCGAGGCCCAGCGGCTGGCCCACCACGACCCGCTGACCGGCGCCCTCAACCGTCGCCGCTTCGCCGAGCTGGCGGCGCCGGCGCTGGCACGCGACGCCCACGACGGCCTGCCGAGTGCCGTGCTGCTGCTCGACCTGGACGACTTCAAGCAGCTCAACGACCGCGTCGGCCACGCCGGCGGTGATGCCGTGCTGGTGCAGGTGGTGCGGGCGGCCACCGGTGTGCTGCGCCGCGGCGAGCTGTTCGCGCGCTGGGGCGGCGAGGAGTTCGCGGTCGTGCTGCCGCGTGCCGACGGGGACGCCGCGCTCGCGGTCGCCCGGCGGCTGGTGCAGGCGCTGGCCGACCTGCCTGCGACGGCCGACGGCGTGCGGGTCACGCTGAGCATTGGCGTGGCCGTACGCGGCCAGGGCGACGAAAGCCTCGAGGCGCTGCTGCAGCGCGCCGACCGTGCGCTCTACGCCGCCAAGGCGGCGGGCAAGAACACGATCGAGATCGCCTGAGCGGGGCCTCGCGGCCAGGCGGACTGCCCGCTCGGTCTCGGGGGTCGACCCTGGGGCGTCCCGAGTCGACCCATCCGTCGGGGCGGCGGCGGGCATTGCCGCCGCCTGAAGGGCTCCCAGGGGTGCGCCAGAATGCGCAGTTCGCCCATTCGGCGGCCCCTGCGCGCCACCCCCGATGCCCGACCTCTTCGATCCGCCGGCCCCCGAGGCCCCCGACGCTGCCGACACGCTGCCGCTGGCCGACTACGCCGAGCGCGCCTACCTGGAATACGCGCTGTCGGTCGTCAAGGGCCGCGCGCTGCCCGACGTCGCCGACGGCTGCAAGCCGGTCCAGCGGCGCATCCTGTACGCGATGCAGCGCATGGGGCTGGCCTTTGGCGCCGGCGGTGCGCCCAAGCCGGTCAAGAGCGCGCGCGTCGTCGGCGACGTGCTCGGCCGCTTCCACCCGCACGGCGACCAGGCCGCCTACGACGCCCTGGTGCGCATGGCGCAGGGCTTCAGCCAGCGCTACCCGCTGATCGACGGCCAGGGCAACTTCGGCAGCCGCGACGGCGACGGTGCGGCGGCGATGCGCTACACCGAGGCCCGGCTGGCGCCCATCGCACGCCTGCTGCTCGACGAGCTCGACGAAGGCACGGTCGACTTCCAGCCCAACTACGACGGCAGCACCGAGGAGCCGCGCCAGCTGCCGGCGCGGCTGCCCTTCGTGCTGCTCAACGGCGCCAGCGGCATCGCGGTCGGGCTGGCGACCGAGATCCCGAGCCACAACCTGCGCGAGGTGGCGGCCGCCGCGGTGGCGCTGATCCGCGACGAGCGCCTGCCCGACGACGCGCTGCACGCCCATCTGCCGGGGCCGGACTACCCGGGCGGTGGCCAGATCATCAGCCCCGAGGCCGAGATCCGTGCCGCCTACGCCAGCGGGCGCGGCAGCCTGAAGGTGCGCGCGCGCTGGAAGATCGAGGATCTGGCGCGCGGCCAGTGGCAGCTCGTGATCACCGAGCTGCCGCCCGGCACCAGCACGCAGAAGGTGCTGGAGGAGGTCGAGGAGCTGAGCAACCCCAAGGTCCGCCCCGGCAAGAAGGCGCTCAGCGCCGAGCAGCAGCAGCTCAAGGCCAGCGTGCTGGCGGTGCTCGATGCGGTGCGCGACGAGTCGGGCAAGGACGCGCCGGTGCGCCTCGTGTTCGAGCCGCGCAGCCGCAGCGTCGAGCCGCAGGAGCTGATCACGGCGCTGCTCGCGCACACCAGCCTGGAGACCAGCGCGCCGCTGAACCTGACCAGCGTCGGGCTGGACGGCAAGCCGGTGGCCAAGTCGCTGCGCCAGATGCTGGTCGAGTGGATCGCGTTCCGCCAGGCGACGGTGGCGCGCCGCACGCGGCACCGGCTGGCCAAGGTGCTGGACCGCATCCACGTGCTCGAGGGCCGGCAGCTGGTGCTGCTCAACATCGACGAGGTGATCCGCATCATCCGTGGCAGCGACGAGCCGAAGGCGGCGCTGATCGCGCGCTTCGCGCTCAGCGAGCGGCAGGCCGAGGACATCCTCGAGATCCGGCTGCGCCAGCTCGCGCGGCTGGAGGCCATCCGCATCGAGCAGGAACTGATGCAACTGCGTGCCGACCAGGGCAAACTCGAGGAGATCCTGGCCAGCCCGGCGGCGCTCAAGCGCACGCTGATCCGCGAGATCGAGGCCGACGCCAAGGCCCATGGCGACGACCGCCGCACGCGGATCCAGGCCGAGAAGAAGGCGGTGGCCGAGATCCGCGTCGTCGACGAGCCGGTGACGGTGGTCGTCAGCCTGCGTGGCTGGGTGCGCGCGCTCAAGGGCCACGAGGTCGATCCGGCCGCGCTGCAGTTCAAGCCCGGCGACGGCCTGTACGGCGTGTTCCCGTGCCGCAGCGTGGACCCGCTGATCGTGCTCGGCAGCAACGGCCGCGTCTACAGCGTGCCGGTGGCGGGCCTGCCGGGCGGGCGCGGCGACGGCCAGCCGGTCAGCGCCTTGATCGAGGTCGAGCCGGGCAGCCAGCCGGCGCACTTCGTCGCTGCCGCGCCGGCGCAGCGTCTGGTGCTGGCCGGCAGCGGTGGCTATGGCCTGGTCGCGCAGGTGGCGGATCTGGTGAGCCGGCAGCGCGGCGGCAAGACCTTCGTGGCGCTGGCGCCGGGCGAGACGCTGCTGCCGCCCCAGCCGCTCCCGCCCGACGATGGTGCCGGCGCGAAGATCGCCTGCGCCTCGGCCAGCGGGCGGCTGCTGCTGTTCCCTGCCGCCGAACTCAAGCACCAGCCCAAGGGCGGGCGCGGGCTGACGCTGATGGACCTCGATGACGCCGAGGCCTTGGTCGCCACCGCCGTGGTCACCCAAGGCCTGACGGTCCACGGCAGCGGGCGTGGTGGTCGGGCCAGGGAAATCGTGCTCAAGGGCACCGCGCTGGCCCCGTTCCAGGGGCGCCGGGGGCGGCGAGGTCGGTCGCTCGAGGGCGTCAGACCGCAACGTCTGGTGGTGTCCTGACCCCCGCGAACCGGTGTGTCGACGGCGTTGGCAATCGCCGTCCTGGCGCCCCCGAAGATGGCATCAAAGTCGTTATGAATCAACCACTTGGTAGACTGGCACGGAAGCTGCTTTCGAGGGGTCGAACAACCTCCCCCTTGACGAGTCGAGAACTATGCACACCTGCTGGAATGTCCCCCGTACGCTGCGCCGCGCAGCCGTTGCCGCCGCCCTGATCGGCGCCGGCGTGGCCGCCCAGGCCGGCACCCTGACGATGAATGGCTGGCTGTTCGGCCAGGGGCATGGCGTCAACGTCGGCGTACCGAGTTTCACCGGCCAGGCCGGCGGGTTCAAGGGCACGCTGACGGGCATGACCGACGCGCGCTTCAACCTGAACCCGATCGAGATGTACTGCGTCGACCTCGACGAGACGATCAACATCAACGCCGGCGTCACGTACTCGGTCAAGCTCGACGGCGAGATCGGCAGCACCGTCTTCACCGTCATGAGCGCGGCCTCGGTCTTCGGTGGCGCCACCGCGACCCGGCTGGGCGAGCTGGCGAGCTACGTGGTGGCCAACCCGACGGCGGTCGACACCTCGCAGGAGTCCACCTCGCTCCAGCTGGCGTTCTGGAACGTGCTGTACGACACCGACACCACCCTGAGCGGCGGCACGTTCAAGGACCAGAGCAGCTACAAGACCTACGCCGACACCCTGCTGACGGCGTCGGCCGGCAGCGCCGTCACGCTGGACCTGTTCGTGCTGCGTTCGGTCGGCAAGCCGGGCCGGCAGGACCAGCTGTTCTGGCTCGAGCGCGGGACGCCCCCGGGCGGCGGCGAGCTACCCGAGCCCGGCTCGCTCGCGCTGGTCGCCTTGGCCCTCGTCGGGCTGGGCAGCGTCGCCCGACGGCGGCGCGGCGGCTGAACCTCAGCGGCGGCTGCGCAGCACCGCGAGCGCGGCCGCCGCGATCAGCACGAAGGCGGCCAGGCTCCACAGCTCGTAGTCCAGGCCGAGCAACTCGACCTGCGCTTCGGCGCAGGTGGCGGTGGCCATGAAGACGCCCGGCCAGGCGGCGTCCAGGCCGCTGGCGGCCATGATGCGGTCGGCCAGCGTCAGGTCGCAGCTTTCGGCGCTGACGGCGACGAAGTGCTGCCACAGCGCCGCGGCGGCGCCCGCCAGCGCGAGCGCCAGCACCAGCAGCGCGCCCGCCACCGGCACCAGCAGCCCCACCAGCGCAGCCGCCGCGATGGCGACGAACACCAGCCGCTGCAGCACGCACCACGGGCAGGGCTGCATGTCGAACCCATGCTGGCTGACCAGCGCGGCGCCGACCGCAGCCAGCGCGAACAGCGCGATCGCCAGCAGCAGGCGCCGGCGGGTCACCTTCGGGTCACCGGAGCTCGGCGACGAGCTCGATCTCGACGCAGGCGCCGAGCGGGATCTGCGCGACGCCGAAGGCGCTGCGCGCGTGCGCACCGACCTCCGGCCCGAAGACCTCCACCAGCAGCTCCGAACAGCCGTTGGTGACCAGGTGCTGCTCGGTGAAGGTCGGCGTGCTGTTGACCAGGCTCATCACCTTGACGATGCGCGCCACCTGGTCGAGGTCGCCGGCGGCCGCCTGCAGGGTACCCAGCAGGTCGATCGCGATCGCGCGCGCCGCCGCCTGGCCCTCGGCGGTGGCGATCCCGGCACCGAGCTGACCGACCCAGGGCTTGCCGTCCTTGCGCGCGATGTGGCCCGAGACGAACACCAGCTTGCCGGTGCGGACGAACGGGACGTAGGCAGCGGCCGGCACCGCCACCGGAGGCAGGGTGATGCCTAGCGCCTGGAGGCGGGACTGGACGGACATGGTGCGCTCGCTGGGGACGGGGCCCGACGGAATGCGGTGAGGGGAGGCCAGCGCGCATCCTACACGCGCCACGGCGCCTCATCGGCCAGGCCTGTCCGGCGCCCGATCCGCGGCGGTGCCGGCGCCTCCCCCATCGATGGGCCCCCCTGTGGCGGGCGATTGCCGGGCCCCCGCTGCCTAGAGTGCTCGCCATGCGGACCGGTCGGCACCTGCCCCAGCGAATGGTTTTCGCGGCACTCGGGTGTTTGGCCGGGACGGCGCTACAGCTGCAGCAGGTCGCCTTGTGGCCGCTCGTCGCCTACGCCGCCGCGGCGTCACTGGCTGCGGTGCTGACCGCATGGGCGCTTGCCACGGGCCGCCAGGTCTCGGGGGCCGGCGCGACGACGCGCTCCGTTGCGCTCACGCTCGGGCTGGTGGTGCTCGCCTTTGCCGTCACCGGCATGCGTGCGCTGCCGCGTCTGGCCGACGCTTTGCCGGCCACGCTCGAAGGGCGGGACCTGGTGCTGACCGGCGTCGTCGCAACGCTGCCGCGCAACAGCCTGGGCGGCAGCCGCTTCGAGTTCGTCGTCGAGGCGGCCCACCTCGACGGCGAGCCGGTCGGCGTGCCGCGCCGGGTGTCGCTCGGCTGGTTCCGTGCCGCGGAACCGCCAGGCCTGCTCGCCGCGCCGCCACACGCGCTGCGTGCCGGCGAGCGCTGGCGATTGCCGGTGCGGCTGCGCCAGCCGCATGGGCACGCCAACCCGCACGGCTTCGACCTCGAGCTGTGGTTGTTCGAGCGCGGGCTGCGCGCCACCGGCCACGTGCGCGTGCGCCAGACGACCGACGCCGAGCGGCTGGGCGATGCGTCGGGCTACCGGGTGGCGCGGCTGCGGCAGACGCTGCGCGACCGCATCGCGGCCCGCATCGACGATGGCCGCGCGGCCGGCGTCGTCGCGGCGCTTGCGGTGGGCGACCAGGGCGCGGTCGACGCCGCCGACTGGCGGCTGTTCCGCGCCACCGGGGTGGTGCACCTGATGGTCATCAGCGGGCTGCACGTGACACTGTTCGCCTGGCTGGCAGCGGCGGCGGTGGGCGCCCTGTGGCGCCGCGTCCCGCGCCTGGCGCTGGGCGTGCCGACGCCGCAGGCCGCACGCTGGGGCGGGCTGCTGCTGGCCGCGGCGTACGCGGTGCTTGCGGGCTGGGGTGTGCCGGCGCAGCGCACGATCGGCATGCTGGCCACGGTGGTGCTGCTGCAGTCGCTGGGCCTGCGCTGGCCGTTGCCGCACGTGCTGCTGATGGCGGCGCTCGCGGTCGCGCTCGGCGACCCCTGGGCGCTGCTGCAGCCGGGATTCTGGCTGTCGTTCTGCGCCGTCGGCCTGCTGCTGGCGTCGAACCCGGCCGACGGCCAGCCGCTTGGCGCCGACGGCTGGCGCGCCCGCGTGGTCGGCGCGCTGCGCGGCAGCGTGCGCACGCAGGCGGTGGTGACACTCGGGCTGGCGCCGCTGACGCTGCTGTTCTTCCAGCAGGTCTCGGTGGTCGGCTTCGTCGCCAACCTGGTGGCGATCCCGCTCGTCACGCTGCGGGTCACCCCGCTGGCGCTGGCCGGTGTGCTCTGGGCGCCGCTGTGGACGCTGGCGGCCGGCGGCGTGCAGCTGATGGTGGCGCTGCTGGAGCCGCTGGCCGCATGGCGCGGTGCGGTGTGGCAGGCCGCGGCGGCGCCGGGCTGGGCCGTCGCCGCCGGCGCGCTGGGCGGCCTGCTCGTGATCCTGCCCTTGCCGTGGCGGGTGCGTGCGCTGGCCTTGCCCCTGCTGCTGCCGCTGCTGGCCCCGCCGCCGGCGCCGCCGGCGATGGGGCGCTTCGAGCTGGTCGCCGCCGACGTCGGCCAGGGCACGGCGGTGCTGTTGCGCACGCGGCACCACCTGCTGGTCTACGACGCCGGCCCGACCTACGGGCCGCACACCGATGCCGGTGAGCGCGTGCTGCTGCCGCTGCTGCAGGCGCGCGGCGAGCAGCGCATCGACCGGCTGCTGCTGAGCCACCGCGACGCCGACCATGTCGGTGGTGCGGCGTCGCTGCTGCGGCAGTTCCCGGTCGCCTCGGTCTGGAGCACGCTCGAGGCCGGCCACGCGCTGCGCGACACCGGCCGGACCCACGAAGCCTGCGAGGCCGGCCGCGGCTGGTCCTGGGACGGCGTGCGCTTCGAGGTGCTGCACCCGCTGCCCGGCGACGCCGCGGCGCCCGGGCTGCGCAGCAACGCGCTGAGCTGCGTGCTGCGGGTCGAGGACGCTGCCGGCCGCTCGGTGCTGCTGACGGGCGACATCGAGGCGGCGCAGGAGGCCGCGCTGGTGGCGCGCGCCGGTACCGGCCTGCGCAGCGACGTGCTGATGGTGCCGCACCATGGCTCGCGCACGTCGTCCTCGGCCGCCTTCCTCGAAACCGTCGCGCCGCGCCAGGCCTTCGTCCAGGCGGCGTACCGCAGCCGCTTCGGGCACCCGGCGCCGCAGGTGCTGGAACGCTACGAGGCACGCGGCATCGAGCTGCTGCGCAGCGACCGCTGCGGCGCCTGGACCTGGAACGGCGATGGCGCAGGGGTGTGCGAGCGCGAACGGCGGCGGCGCTACTGGCATCATCGCGGCTGAGCGCCGGTCTGGACGCCTTCACCGCCCACGGGTGGCCCGGTCCTTGCAACGCGCCATGCGACCCGTCCGCGGGAGGAGAGCAGCTTGTCCATCCACGTCGCCCTCAACCACGTCACCTCGTACCACTACGACCGGCCGGTGCACCTGTCGCCGCAGGTCGTGCGGCTGCGCCCGGCGCCGCATTGCCGCACGCCGATCCTCAGCTATTCGCTGCGCATCGAGCCGGGCGAGCACTTCATCAACTGGCAGCAGGACCCGTTCGCCAACCACCTCGCGCGGCTGGTGTTCCCGGAGAAGACGACCTCGTTCAAGGTCACGGTGGATCTGGTCGCCGAGATGGCGGTCTACAACCCGTTCGACTTCTTCCTCGAGCCGTCGGCGGAGAACTTCCCCTTCGCCTACGAGCCCGAGCTGGCGCACGACCTCGCGCCCTACCTCGCCAAGGGCCCGCTGACGCCGCGCTTCCAGGCCCTGGTCGCCAGCGTGCCGCGCCACGAGCGGCGCACGATCGACTTCCTGGTCGAGATCAACCAGCGACTGCAGCGCGAGATCCGCTACCTGATCCGCATGGAGCCGGGCGTGCAGACGCCCGAGCAGACGCTGGAGCTGGCTGCCGGCTCGTGCCGCGACACCGGCTGGCTGCTGGTCCAACTGCTGCGCCACCTCGGCCTGGCGGCGCGCTTCGTCTCGGGCTACCTGATCCAGCTCAAGCCCGACGTCAAGGCGCTCGACGGCCCGTCGGGCACCGAGGTCGATTTCACCGACCTGCACGCCTGGACCGAGGTCTACCTGCCCGGCGCCGGCTGGATCGGCCTGGACCCGACCTCGGGCCTGATGGCCGGCGAGGGCCATATCCCGGTGGCCTGCACCCCCGAGCCGTCGACCGCGGCGCCGGTCAGCGGTGCGGTCGACGAGTGCGAGGTCGAGTTCGCGCACACGATGGAGATCACGCGCATCCACGAGTCGCCGCGCGTGACCTTCCCGTACACCGACGACCAGTGGGCCGGCGTGCTGGCGCTCGGCGACCAGGTCGACGCCGACCTCGCGGCGGGCGACGTGCGGCTGACGATGGGCGGCGAGCCGACCTTCGTCGCCGTCGGCGACCGCGACGGCGCCGAGTGGAACACCGACGCGCTCGGGCCGACCAAGCGCGGCTACGCCACCGAGCTGACGCACCGCCTGCTGGCCAAGTACGGGCAGGGCGGTTTCCTGCACTTCGGCCAGGGCAAGTGGTACCCGGGCGAGCAGCTGCCGCGCTGGGCGCTGACGGTGGCCTGGCGCGCCGACGGCCAGCCCTGCTGGCACGACCCCGGGCTGTTCGCCGACGAGCGCGAGGCGCACCGCTACACCACCGAAGACGCCAGGCGCTTCATCACCCGCCTGACCGAGCGGCTCGGCCTTCCGACGAAGTACGTGATGCCCGGCCACGAGGACACCTGGTACTACCTGTGGCGCGAGCGCCGGCTGCCGGTCAACGTCGACCCCTTCGACTCCCGGCTCGACGACGAGATGGAGCGCGCGCGGCTGCGGCGCGTGTTCATGCAGGGGCTGGACGCGGTGGTCGGCTACCTGCTGCCGCTGCGCAAGGAGTGGCACAGCGGGATGGCCGGCCCGCGCTGGATCACCGGCCCCTGGTTCGTTCGCGACGAGCGCCTGTACCTGATGCCGGGCGACTCGCCGATGGGCTACCGTCTGCCGCTGGACTCGCTGCCCTGGGTGACGCCCGGCGAGGGCCTGGGCTTCTACGCCCAGGACCCGTTCGCCGAGCGCCTGCCGCTGCCGGCGACGACGCGCTGGCAGCCGCGGACCGGCGCCGGGCTGGCGGGTGCCGGTGCGGGCGTCGGTGGCGCGGCGGCCGAGGGTGCTGCCTACGACGCCCACCACGAGGGCCGCGGCTTTGCCGAAGGCGGCGTCGTCGCGCTGCAGGGCCAGGAGCCGCCGGCAGCGGCCGACACCGGCTCCTGGGCGCCGGCCGGCCCGCACGCACCGCGCCGGGCGCCCGGCAAGCCGCTCGATGCGATGCCGGCGCGCGGCGAATCGGCCGGCTGGCTGACGCGCACCGCGCTGTGCGTCGAGGTGCGTGACCCGCAGCGCGCCAACGGCCCCAAGGCCGAGGCGCAGCACGGCGGCATGAGCGGCGTGCTGTACGTCTTCATGCCGCCGCTGGCCCATCTGGAAGACTACGTCGAGCTGCTCGCGGCGGTCGAGGCGACGGCCGCCGAGCTGGGGGTCAAGGTCGTGCTCGAGGGCTATCCGCCGCCGCGCGACCCGCGCCTGAAGACGCTCGCCGTCACCCCCGATCCGGGCGTCATCGAGGTCAACATCCACCCGGCGGCGGACTGGGCCGAGCTGGTCGACCACACCGAGTTCCTGTACGAGGCGGCTCACCTGTCGCGGCTGTCGACCGAGAAGTTCATGCTCGACGGCCGCCACACCGGGACCGGGGGCGGCAACCACTTCGTGCTCGGCGGTGCGACGCCGGCCGACAGCCCCTTCCTGCGCCGGCCGGATCTGCTGGCCAGCCTGATCACCTACTGGCACAACCACCCCAGCCTGAGTTATCTCTTCTCGGGCCTGTTCATCGGCCCGACCAGCCAGGCGCCGCGTTTCGACGAGGCGCGCGACGACCAGCCCTACGAGGTCGAGATCGCGCTGCAGGAGATCGAGCGCCAGCTGGCGCGCTTCGCGCCCGCCGCGCCAGGCGTGCCGCCCGAGGGCGCGCTGCCGCCGTGGCTGATCGACCGCACGCTGCGCAACCTGCTGGTCGACGTCACCGGCAACACGCACCGCAGCGAGTTCTGCATCGACAAGCTGTATTCGCCCGATGGCCCCACCGGCCGACTGGGCCTGCTCGAGCTGCGCGCGTTCGAGATGCCGCCGCACGCGCGCATGAGCCTGACCCAGCAGCTGCTGCTGCGCGCGCTGGTGGCCTGGTTCTGGCGCCAGCCCTACCGCGGCCGCGGCGCGACGCGGCTGACGCGCTGGGGCACCGGCCTGCACGACCGCTTCCTGCTGCCGACCTTCGTCCAGATGGACTTCGACGACGTGCTGGCCGAGCTGCGCGAGGCCGGTTATGCCTTCGACCCGGCCTGGTTCGCGCCGCACTTCGAGTTCCGCTTCCCGCTCGTCGGCGAGGCGCAGACGATGGGCATCCACCTGACGCTGCGCAACGCCCTCGAACCCTGGCACGTGATGGGCGAGGAGGGCGCGGCCGGCGGCACGGCACGCTACGTCGATTCGTCGCTGGAACGGCTGGAGGTCCGTGTCACCGGCCTCAACGGCAACCGGCACGTGATCACCGTCAACGGAGAGGCGCTGCCGCTGCAGCCGACCGGGCGCGTGGGCGAGTATGTCTGCGGTCTGCGATTCCGGGCCTGGCAGCCGCCGTCGGCGCTGCACCCGACGATCGGCGTGCACGCGCCGCTGACGGTCGACATCGTCGACAACTGGCTGCAGCGCTCGCTTGGCGGCTGCCGCTACCACGTCGCGCACCCGGGTGGGCGCAGCTACGAGACCTTCCCCATCAACGCCTACGAGGCCGAGAGCCGGCGTCTGGCGCGCTTCTTCCGCTTCGGCCACACGCCGGGGCGGATGCAGGTCGAGCCGGCGGCGCCGAGCCTGGAGTTCCCGTTCACGCTCGACCTGCGCCGCGCGGGCGCCGACTGAGCGGGTGCAGCGGGTCCAGCGGGCAGGGCGGGCCGTACGCAGGTGGAAGGGGCGCCGATGACGCAGCCAGGTGGGGCCGGGGCGCAGTCCAGCCTGCCCTTCGGTCCGACGGCCACCGGCAGCGTCACGCTCGACACCCTGCTGCGCCATGCGCCGCCGCCCGAGAGCGGCGTGTGGGACGAGCTGCGCCATGCGGACGGCCGGCCGCGTGAGCTGTGGCGCCGCTTCTGCGGCTGGGTGGCCGAGGACGACCGTGCGCTCGACGCCAGCCGAGCCCAGGTCGCCCAGCAGCTGCAGCGCGACGGGGTCACGCACAACGTGTTCAGCGAGGACGGCGTGGCCAGCCGCCCGTGGTCGCTGGAACTGCTGCCGATGATGATCGCGCCCGCCGACTGGGCGGCGCTGGAGGCCGGCGTGACGCAGCGTGCCGCGCTGCTGGAGGCGATGCTGGCCGACCTCTACGGCGCCCGCACGCTGCTGCACGAGGGGCTGATGCCGCCCGCGCTGCTGCTGCGCCACCCGGGCTACCTGCGGCCGCTGCACGGCGTGCGGCCGGCCGGCGGCCAGCACCTGCACATCGTCGCCTTCGACCTCGCACGCGGGCCCGAGGGCGGCTGGTGGGTGGTGGCCCAGCGCACGCAGGCACCCAGCGGGCTGGGCTACGTGCTGCACAACCGGCTCGTGATCTCGCGCCAGTTCCCGGACGCCTTCCGCGAGCTGAAGGTGCAGCACATCGCAGCCAGCTACCGGCGGCTGATCGACGCCCTCGACGAACGCGCGCGGGCGCTGGCCGGCGGCGCGGCGGCCCGCATCGTGCTGCTGACGCCCGGCATCTACAGCGAGACCTACTTCGAGCAGGCCTACCTGGCGCGCTACCTCGGCGTGCCGCTGGTCGAAGCCGGCGACCTGACGGTGCGCGCCGACCGCCTGTTCCTGAAAACGGTCGAGGGCCTGGAGCCGGTGCACGGCGTGCTGCGCCGCACCGACGACGACTGGTGCGACCCGCTCGAGCTGCGGCCCGACTCGACGCTCGGCGTGCCCGGCCTGCTGCGCGCCGCGCGCGCCGGGCAGGTGGTGCTGGCCAACGCGCTGGGCACCGGCTTCCTGGAGACACCGGCGCTGCAGGGCTTCCTCCCGGGCATTGCCGAACGGCTGCTCGGCGAGCCGCTCGCGCTGCCGGCACTGCCGACCTGGTGGTGCGGCGAGGACGCGGCGTGGCAGGACGTGCGCGGCCAGCTGGCCGGCAAGGTGCTGCGCACCACCTTCCCGGGCGGCGGGCGCACCTCGCGGGTGCAGGACGCCCAGAAGACGTGCGTCGGCGACGACCCGGACGCCTGGACGGTGCAGGGCCGGCTGGCGTTCTCGCGCGTACCGATCTGGCAGGACGGGCGCGCGGTGCCGCGCCCGGCGATGGTGCGTGTGTACGCGATCGCCGACGCCACCGGCCGCTGGCAGGTGCTGCCGGGCGGCATGACGCGTGCCGCCCAGCGCCCCGACGCCAGCGTGTCGATGCAGCGCGGCGGTTCCAGCCTGGACACCTGGGTGCTGACCGAGGGCCGGGTCGATGCCTTCTCGATGCTGCCGCAGCGGCTGCACGTCGACGACATCGCGCGCCGCCAGCGCCCGGTGTCCAGCCGGACGGCGGAGAACCTGTTCTGGCTCGGCCGCTACACCGAGCGCACCGAGCAGCTGGTGCGGCTGGCGCGCGTGGTGCTCAACCTGATCGACGGCGACAACGACGCCGACGACGCGGTGCTGGAGGCGCTGACCCGCCTGGCCGTGCGCAAGGGGCTGGCGCCGCCCGGCGTGCCCTCGCTGGTGCGCTCGCCGCAGGTGTTCGAGCGCGCGGTGCTGGCAGCCATCGGCGACGCCCAGGGCGCGACCAGCGTCGCCTTCAACCTGCAGGCGCTGGCGCGCGCGTCGCAGGCGCTGCGCGAGCGGCTGTCGTCCGAGCAGTACGGGCTGATCCGCGCGATGGGCGAGGCCTTTGCCGCCGAGGTGCAGCCGGTGGCGCCGGGCGCGGTGCCGTCGCTGCCGCGCGTGCTGGCCGCGCTCGACCGGCTGGCGATCGAGCTGGCGGCGGTCACCGGCGCGCAGACCGACCGCATGACGCGCGACCATGGCTGGCGGCTGCTCGCGGTCGGCCGCCTGCTCGACCGCCTGATCGGCGTCGCGGCGCGCTTCGAGGAGTTCCTCGTCGGCGGCGCCGCGGGTGGTGCCGGCGGGCCCGCGGTCGCCAGCGCGGCCGGCATCGAGCTGCTGCTCGAGTTGTTCGACAGCGCGATCACCTTCCGCGCCCGCTACCAGCGCCATGAGGACCTGCTTGCGCTGGCCGACCTGCTGGTGCTGGACGCCAACAACCCGCGCGCCTACGCCGGCGTGCTGCGGCGGCTGCGCACCGAGCTGTCCAAGCTGCCCGGCAGCGACGAGCAGCGCCGGACGCTGCTGGCCGAGCTGCCGCCGCAGGGCGCGGGGCTGGCACTGGAAGCGCTGCGCGACGCCGACGACGACACGATCGCCGAGCGCCTGCTGGCGCTGTCGCGTGATCTCGGCGATGCCGGCGCGCGGGTCGCCGACGGCATCGCGGCGCGCTACTTCGCGCTCGCCAGCGAGGAGCACCGGATGCAGCGCGTATGACCGCCATGCCCTGGACCGTCCTCGAGGTCGAGCACGAGACGCGCTACGACTACGCGGTGCCGGTGTCGCCGGCCTGGCACCTGGCCCACCTGCAGCCGCTGGTGGACGGCGCCCAGGCGCTGCAGGCCTTTGCGCTCGACGTCGACCCGGGCCCGGACGCGATCGACACCGAGCGCGACGTGTTCGGCAACACGCGCTGCCTGTTCTCGGTCGTCGCGCCGCACCGCGAGCTGCGCGTGCGCGCGGTGAGCCGGGTCGCGCTGCAGCCGCGCTTCGCGGGCTTGCAGGCCGAGCGCTCGCCGCCCTGGGAGGCGGTGGCCGCACGGCTGCGCTACGTCGCGCGCGCGCCGCTGGAGCCGGCGGTCGAGTTCGTCCAGCCGTCGCCCTGGGTGCCGCGGCTGGAACCGCTGCGCAGCTGGGCGCGCGAGGTCTACCGGCCCGGGCGGGCGGCGGCCGATGCGGCGCTGGCGCTGATGCACCGCGTGCACACCGAGTTCCGCTACGACGGCGCCGTGACGCAGGTCGACACCCCGCTGGCCGAGGTCTTCGCGCTGCGCCACGGGGTATGCCAGGACTTCGCCCATGTGATGATCGCGGCCATGCGCATGCTCGGCCTGCCGGCCCGCTACGTCAGCGGCTACCTGCTGACGCAGGCGCCCGCCGACGACGGCGCCGGCGCGACGGCAATGGTCGGCGCCGACGCCTCGCACGCCTGGGTGCAGGCCTGGGTGCCGGGCGCGCCGGGTGTGCCCGCCGACGGCTGGCTCGACCTCGACCCGACCAACGACCTCGTGCCGGGGGCGGCCCATGTGCGGGTCGCCGTCGGGCGCGACTACGGGGACGTCGCGCCGCTGCGCGGCGTCATCCACGGCGGCGGCGCGCACGCGCTGACGGTGGCCGTGCACACGCGTGTCGTCGATGCCGATGGCACGCCGGTTGCTGGAGACGGAGAGGCTGAGGAGATGCGCCGATGAACGGCTTCGACGAGATGCACCGTGCCGACGGGACGGTGCGCCCGCATTACGCCACCTACGCCGACTGGCTGGCCCGCCAGCCGGCCGAGGTGATGCGCGCGCAGCGCGAGGAGGCCGAACTGGTGTTCCGCCGGGTCGGCATCACCTTCGCCGTCTACGGCGCCAAGGACGAGGACGGTGCGGGCACCGAGCGGCTGATCCCGTTCGACCTCATCCCGCGCATCATCCCGCGCGCCGAGTGGCGCGACATGAAGGCCGGGCTGCGCCAGCGCGTCACCGCGCTGAACCGCTTCATCCACGACGTCTACCACGGCCAGGAGATCCTGAAGGCCGGCATCGTGCCGCCCGAGCAGGTGCTGGGCAACGCCCAGTACCGGCCCGAGATGGCCGGCGTCGACGTGCCCGGCGGCGTCTACTCGCACATCGCCGGCATCGACATCGTGCGCGCGCCGGCGGCCGACGGCAGCGGCACCTATTACGTGCTGGAGGACAACCTGCGCGTGCCCAGCGGCGTCAGCTACATGCTCGAGAACCGCAAGATGACGATGCGGCTGTTCCCCGAGCTGTTCAGCCTGCACCGCGTGGCGCCGGTGGCGCACTACCCCGACCTGCTGCTGGAGACGCTGCGCGCGGTGGCGCCGGCCGGGGTCGACGACCCGACGGTCGTCGTGCTGACGCCCGGCATGTACAACAGCGCCTACTTCGAGCATGCCTTCCTGGCGCAGCAGATGGGCATCGAGCTGGTCGAGGGGCAGGACCTGTTCGTCGACGGCGACTTCGTCTACATGCGCACCACGCAGGGGCCCAAGCGGGTGGACGTGATCTACCGCCGGGTGGACGACGACTTCCTCGACCCGCGTGCCTTCCGGCCCGATTCCACGCTCGGTTGCGCCGGCCTGCTCGACGTCTACCGGCGCGGCAACATCAACCTGTGCAACGCCATCGGCACCGGCATCGCGGACGACAAGAGCATCTACCCCTACGTGCCGAAGATGATCGAGTTCTACCTCGGCGAGAAGCCCATCCTGGCCAACGTTCCGACCTGGCAGTGCCGCGACGCCGAGTCCCTGGCGTACGTGCTCGACCACCTGAGCGAGCTGGTCGTCAAGGAGGTGCACGGGGCCGGCGGCTACGGCATGCTGGTCGGCCCGGCGGCGAGCAAGGCCGAGATCGAGGACTTCCGCCGCGTGCTCGAGGCCAGCCCGGCGAACTACATCGCGCAGCCGACGCTGTCGCTGTCGACCTGCCCGACCTACGTCGAGGCCGGCATCGCGCCGCGCCACATCGACCTCAGGCCCTTCGTGCTGTCGGGCAAGACGGTGCAGATGGTGCCCGGCGGGCTGACGCGCGTGGCGCTGAAGGAAGGTTCGCTGGTCGTCAACTCGTCGCAGGGCGGGGGCACCAAGGACACCTGGGTGCTGGAAGACTGAAAAGGGGGGATGCGACCATGCTGTCACGCACCGCCGACCATCTGTTCTGGATGGCGCGATACATGGAGCGGGCGGAGAACACTGCCCGCATGCTCGACGTCAACTACCAGACCTCGCTGCTGCCGCAATCGGCCGACCGCGCCGAGCAGGGCTGGCGCGGCATGCTGTCGATCAGCGAGCTCACGCCCTTCTACCAGCAGAAGTACGGCGCCAGCGTCAACGCGCGCGACGTCATGCACTTCATGGTGCGCGACGAGAGCAACCTGTCGAGCATCTACTGCTGCCTGCAGGCGGCACGCGAGAACGCACGCGCGGTGCGCGGCACGCTGACGACCGAGGTCTGGGAGACCCAGAACCAGACCTGGCTCGAGTTCAACCGCATGCTGCGCCAGGGGGCGTTCGAGCGCGACCCGTCCGAGTTCCTCGAGTGGGTCAAGTTCCGCTCGCACCTGTCGCGCGGCGTCACGGTCGGCACCATGCTGCAGGACGAGGCGCTGAACTTCATGCGCCTGGGCACCTTCCTCGAGCGCGCCGACAACACCGCACGGCTGCTGGACGTCAAGTTCCACGAGCTGACCGAGGGCCACGACTACTTCGGCGGCGGCTCGGACGAGGCGCAGGAGGGCGACTTCTACCACTGGAGCGCGGTGCTGCGCTCGGTGTCGGCCTTCGTCATCTACCGCAAGGTCTACCGCAACGTGATCCGGCCGGACAAGGTGGCCGAGCTGCTGATCCTGCGTGGCGACATGCCGCGCTCGCTGGCGGCCTGTATGAACGAGGTCGTCGTCAACCTGGAGCAGGTGGCCAACGCACGCAGCGACGAGACGCTGCGCCGCGCCGGCCGGCTGCGCAGCGAGCTGCAGTACTCGTCGATCGACGAGATCCTGGCCGCCGGGCTGCACGCCTGGCTTTCGGGCTTCCTCGACCGCGTCAACGCGCTCGGCGCGCGCATCGGGCGCGACTTCCTGGTGCCGGTGGCGGCCTGAAAGCGCGAGAGGCTGTCCCGCATGGCGGCTCATCCCCACCCCAGCGCCCGACTGGTCGTTGCCAATGCTCGCCATAGCACTCGCTAGGGCTGCGCTTTGCGCCTCGATTCGGACGCTGTGGCGGGCCTGCTCGGCCACGCCAAAAAGTCCATGCACTGAGCCTTCGGTGCCGCCGCACCGCTCGTGCGCTCAGCCGGGGTCCGGCGCCGCGGCACCGTCGGCCGCGGCCTCGATCTGCGCCATCAGTTCCTCGCGCGAGACCGGCTTGACGAGGTAGGCGCTGCAGCCGGCGGCCAGCAGGGCCGCGCGCGCGTAGAGGTCGGGGTAGGCGGTGACGGCGACGATCGGCAGCGCACCGAGCTGCGGGTCGGCGCGCACCCGTTGCACGAAGGCCAGGCCGTCCATGCCGGGCAGGCTGAGGTCGAGCAGCACGACGTCGGGCCGCTCGCGCGCGAGCGCCTCGATCGCCTGCTCGGCCGACACCAGGCCGAGCGCGACATGGCCGCTCAGCCGCACGCGGTCGCCGGCCAGAATCAGGTCCAGCGGGCGGTCCTCGACGATCAGCACGTTCAGCGCGCGGCGCGCGGCGGCGCGTTCGGCCAGCAGCGACGCGACCAGCGCCGGCAGCGCGCGGGTGTCGATCGGCTTGCTGACGTAGGCACGGCAGCCGGCGTCGAGCGCCTTGCGCTCGTCGCCCTTCATCGCGAAGGCGGTCACCGCGACCACCGGGATCGCCGCGTGGCGCGGGTCGGCGCGCAGGCGTCGCGTCAGCGTCAGGCCGTCGACGCCGGGCAGCTGGATGTCCATCAGGATCAGGTCCGGTCGCGGCCGGGTGGCCAGCGCCTGCATCAGCTCGCCGGCGTCGGCGCAGGCGCAGACCTCGTAGCCCTCGATCTGGAGCAGGTCGCAGACCAGTTGCCGGTTCAGCGGGCTGTCGTCGACGACGACGATGCGCGCGGCGGGGTTCACGGCGCCGGCGCCTCGGTCGGATGCGGCAGCAGCACCGTGAAGCGGCTGCCGCGGCCGGGGCTGCTGGCGACCTCGATGCGGCCGCCGTGCAGCTCGACCAGACGCCGCGTCAGCGCCAGCCCGAGGCCGCTGCCTTCGTGGCGGCGCGCGGTGCTGCCATCGATCTGCAGGAAGGGCTCGAACAGGCGCGCCAGGTCGGCCTCGGCGACGCCGATGCCGGTGTCGGCGACGACCAGCCGCAGCCAGCGCGCGGCGTCGACCTCGGGGCTGTCGAGCCGCACCGTCACGCTGCCGCCGTCGTCGGTGAACTTGACCGCGTTGGACAGCAGGTTGAACAGGATCTGCTTGAACTTCTGCTCGTCGAGCCGGACCTGCGGCGGTGCGGCGTCGACCTCGGCGCGCAGCCCGATGCGCTTCTTGCGCGCCAGCGGGCCGATCGCGGTCATCACCGTCTGCAGCGTCGCCGCCGGGCAGCAGGGCTCGGCGTGCAGCTCCATGCGGCCGGCCTCGACCTTGCTGAGGTCGAGCACGTCGTTGATCAGCTGCAGCAGGTGCTGGCCGCAGGTGTGGATGTTCTGCACGTAGGCCAGCTGGCGCGGCTCCAGCGCCCCGACACGCTGGTCGAGCAGCAGCTCCGAGAAGCCGAGGATGCCGTTGAGCGGCGTGCGCAGCTCGTGCGACATGTTGGCCAGGAACTCGCTCTTGAGCCGGCTGGCCTCGTGCAGCGCGTGCTCGATGCGCTGGCGCTCGCTGGCGTCGCGGATCGCCGCTGCCACGCGCGGCCCGTCCTCGGTCTCGATCGGGCTCAGGCTGATCTCGACCGGGAACTCGCTGCCGTCCTTGCGCCGGCCGAACAGCGCCAGGCCTTCGCCCATGCGGCGCAGCTTGGGGCGGTCGAAGAAGCCGGCCCGGTGCCGCGCGTGGCCGGCGCGGAAGCGCTCGGGCACCAGCGTCTCGACCGGCCGGCCCAGCAGCTCGCGGCGCGCCCAGCCGAACAGGCTCAGCGCCTGCGAGTTGACGAGCACGATCAGGCCGCGCGCGTCGACGATCACCATCGCGTCGGGGGCCGACTCGAGCAGGTCGCGGAACTCGCGCTCGGCCTTGCTGCGCGCCTCGCGGCGCTCGGTGAGGTCGCGCACCGCGCTCATCACCAGCATGCCTTCGTCGGTCGCCAGCGGGCTCAGGCTGATCTCGACCGGGAACTCGACGCCGTCGCGCCGCTCGCCGTACAGCTCGAGCGCCGCGCCCATCGAGCGCTTGCGCGGCTGCGCGACGTAGGCGATGCGGTGCGCCAGGTGGCCGGCCCGGTAGCGCGCCGGCAGCAGCACCTCGACCGGCTTGCCGATCAGCTCCTCGCCCGGCCACCCGAACAGCGCCAGCGCCTGCGAGTTGGCCATCACGATGCGGCCGGTGAAGTTGACGATCAGGATCGCGTCCGGCATGTCCTCCAGCAGGTCGCGGTAGCGCGCCTCGACGAACTTGCGGTCGCGCACCACCTTGCTCAGCGTGACGTCCTTCTTCGAGACGACGAAACACGCCAGCGCGCCGTCGGCGCCGCGCACCGCCTTCGTCGAGCCGGCGACGTCCAGCCGCGTGCCGTCGCGCCGCCGCAGCACCAGCTGGTCGACGCACGAGCCCTCGGCTTCGGCGCGCTGCAGCAGGGCGCGGAAGGCGTCGAGCTGGTCGGGCGCGACGACGAGCTCGGCGTACGCGCGCCCGACCGCCTCGTCGGCCGGCCAGCCGAAGATCGTCTCGGCGGCGCGGTTCCAGTAGCCGATGACGCCTTCGCGGTCGAACACGACGACAGCGTCGGGGTTGTGCTCGTGCACCACCGGGTCGAGGTTCATCTGCGTGACGGGCAGCGGCCGGTTCATGGCGGCAGTTTAGGCGGCCGCGGCGGGTCAGGCCACCTGTCAGCCTGCACGGGGCCCGGCGGCTGCGGGCTGCCGACGCGCTCAGCGCGCGGCGCGCGCGGCCTGCACCGCGGCGCCGAGGTGGATCACCGCCAGCGCGTAGTAGCTCGACCGGTTGTAGCGCGTCAGCGCGAAGAAGTTCGCGGTGCCGGCGAAGTGGCTCGGCGGCGCGTCGCCGTTGTCGACCATCACCAGCGCCAGCGGGCCGGCGTGCTGCCGGCCCGCGGCCTCGAGCGTCGCGCCGGCGTGCTGCATCTCGTCGGCACTGAAGCTTGGCACGATGTCGGGCGCCAGCAGGCGCGTGCGCGCGGCCGCATCGGCCGGCGGGACGACGCTGAAGTGGGTCGGCATGCCGCGCTGCCAGCCGTGGGCGGCGAGGAACTGGGCCACGCTGCCGATCGCGTCGGCGGCGCTGGCGTGCAGGTCGACATGGCCGTCGCCGTCGAAGTCGATCGCATGCCGGTTGATGCTGCCGGGCATGAACTGCGGCAGCCCGATGGCACCGGCGAACGAGCCGACCACCGACGCCGGGGCGAAGCCCTCGCGCCGCGCGAGCACCAGGAACTCGCCCAGTTCGTCGCGGAAGAACGCGCTGCGGTCCGAGCGCCCGCTGGGGAAGTCGAACGCGAGGGTGGCCAGCGCGTCCAGCACGCGGTGGCGCCCCATCACGCGGCCGTAGAAGGTCTCGACGCCGATGATGCCGACGACGATCTCGGCCGGCACCCCGAAGCGCGTCTCGGCGCGTGCCAGCACCTCGGCGTGCTCGTTCCAGAACGCCACGCCGGCGGCGATGCGGCGCGGCTCGACGAAGCGGTCGTGGTAGGCGCGCCAGTTGCGAGGCTGGCCCGGCGGCGGCGGCATGATGAGACGCTGCACCGCAGGCCTCGAGCGCGCCTCGCGCATCTGCGCGAGGACCCAGTCGGCGTCCAGTTGGCGCGCCGCCGCGAGCTCGGCCGCGAAGGCGCGCACTTCCGGCCGCTCGTCGAAGCCGGCCGGCGCGTCGGCCCGCACCTGCGGGCTCAGCGACAGCGCGGCGACGATGGCCAGACCGGCGGTCGCGAGGCAGATCCGGCGGACGGAGCGCAACGGCATTGCGCCATCATAGGGGCAGGCGGCTAGCCCGATGGTGTCATCAACAGCAGGCCGGACGCCGTGTTCGAGATCGGGATGTGGTAGTTCTGGTGCACGCGCACGGCCTTGTCGCCCAGCGCGGCGCGCGCGGCCAGCCACATCAGCAGCTCGACGCCCTGGGTGCCGGCCTGCTCGACGAGCTGCCGGGTGTCGAAGCGCGTCGCCCACCGCGGGTCGTGCGCCAGGCTCTCGAGGAAGGCGAGGTCGAAGTCCTTGTTGATGAAGCCGGCGCGCTGGCCGTCGAGCTGGTGCGACAGCCCGCCGCTGCCGAGCATCACGACCCGGGCGTCGCTGTCCCATGCGCGCACCGCGCGCCCGACGGCGTCACCCAGCGCCCAGCAGCGCCGGGCCGACGGCAGCGGGAACTGCACCGTGTTGATGCACACCGGCACGATGCGCGCACCCCAGGCCTGGCCGGGGTACATCATCTGCAGCGGGTTGGTCACCGCGTGGTCGACCAGCATCTCCTGGCAGGTCGTGAGGTCGAAGCCCTCCCCGACGAGCTGCTCGATCAGGTGCCAGGACAGGTCCTGGTCGCCCGCGAAGTCGGCCACCTGCGGGATGCCCCAGCCCTCGTCGGCGTTGCGGTAGACCGGGGCGGCGCCGATCGCGAAGGTCGGCATCTTGTCGAGGAAGAAGTTGAGCCCGTGGTCGTTGTAGAACACCACCGCGACATCCGGCTTGTGCTCGGCCAGCCAGCGGTGCACCGGCGCCCAGCCGTCGAAGTAGGGCTTCCAGTAGGGGTCTTGCTGCAGCTTGTTCGCGATCGCGCGCCCGATCGCGGGCACGTGCGAGGTGGACAGGGCGCCGAGGATCTGGGCCATGCGTGTCTCCGTCGGGTGGTGGGTCAGGCCTGGGCGGCCAGCTTGGCCTTGAAGGCGTCCTTGCTCATCCCGGTCTGCTGGGCGCCGATGTCCTGCACGTCCAGGCCGAAGATGCCGGCGAACTTGGCCAGGTAGTACACGTTGCCGCCGGCAGCAATCAGCGCCAGCACGTTGCGCTGGCGGATCGCCTCGCGCTGCTCGGCGTTCAGCCCGTAGCGCGCGCAGTAGGCATCCTCGTCGGCAACGAAGGCGGCGCGGTTGGCGGCGTCGTTGAACGAGAAGCACATCTTGTTCAGCGCGTAGCCCTTGCGCGCCTGCACGCCGTCGAACAGCGTGGTGCCGGGAATCTCGTGGCTCATGCGGGTCTCCATGCGATCGACTTGACGGCGATCAGTATCGGGAAACCCATGTCATCGATAAAGTCACGGTGATTCATTCATCACATGAGCGAAACAGATCATTTGGACCTCGACGGGCATGCGCTGCGGCTGCTCGTCGCGGTGGCCGAGGCCGGCTCGGTCACGCGCGCCGCCGAACGCCTGGGCGTCACGCAGTCGGCGGTCAGCCACGGGCTGGACAAGCTGCGCGGAATCACCGGCGACGCCTTGTTCGTGCGCAGCGGGCGCGGCATCGTCGCCACCACGCAGACGGCGCTGCTGGTGCAGCGCGCACGCGTGCTGCTCGACGAGCTGCGCGCCTTCAGCCTGGCCGCGGGCTTCGACCCGGCGCGGCTCGCCGGCGAGTGGACGGTCGCGGCCAACGACCTGCAGCGCGATCTGCTGCTGCCGCCGCTGCTGCTGCGGCTGCATGCGCTGGCGCCCGGGCTGGCGCTGCGCGTGATCCCCTCCGGCGCGCCACGCGCGGCGCTGCTGCGCGATGGCGGCTGCGAGTTGCTGCTGACGCCGCGCCCGCCGTCGGGCAGCGACATCGTGCACCGGCGGCTGTTCGACGACGGCTACGCCGTGTTCTTCGACCCCGCGCAGCGGCTGCCGCCGTTGGGTATCGACGACTGGGCGGCGGCCGACCATGTCAGCGTGCGCTACGAGGACGGGCGGGTGCTGGAGATCGACGACCAGCTCGCCGCCGCCGGCATCCGGCGCCGCATCGTCGCCACCGTGCCGGGTTTCGCCGGCGTGGCCGCGCTGCTGCGCGGCGGGCCCTGGCTGGCGACGCTGCCGTCGCGCCTGGCAGGCGGCGCGCTGCGCGGGCTGGCCACGGTGCCGGTGCCGGTGCCGACGCCGGCGATGCCGATGTACGCCGTCTGGCACCGCCGCCAGCACGCCGAC
>JRYF01002051.1_pt1 | contig 27722 bp, 19 predicted proteins | sample 235331 | NCBI WGS metagenome assembly JRYF01 (sample SAMN03074217, study PRJNA261475) | activated sludge metagenome | biome: Wastewater Treatment Plant; feature: Wastewater; material: Activated sludge; isolation source: activated biomass of a wastewater treatment plant treating hydrocarbon... ...
TTGTAGTACCGACGAATTAAATTTCGTTTGCCGTTCCTTATGAACTATATCTTCATCAATCAGATGCCGTTCCGATGGAACGGACAAAACAATCTTAGGTGTTTCTACAAAGATGTAGTCCCTCTGGGATTTTTTACACAACCCCTAAAAAACAAGCCCTGCTGGATAGTTGCAAAAAAAAAAAGCCCTACCCGAAAGGGTAGGACTCCAAATATAAAGCTATGAAAACTAAAACTATTCTTGATCAGGTGGGAGCAGGAAGCAATTTACTCCTCTTTACCGCCTTTCAGTTCATCCTGCAACTGTTGCAGTTCGTCCCATCTTCCTTCGGCGGCCAGGCCAGCTTGGCGGGACCAAGTGCCGGGGTCGTGCATACGGTAGCGGGAACCTGCCGCTTCAAGGATTTCCCTGATTTTGTCGGCATCCGAAGCAGCGAGTTCTGCAAAGGTATAAATTCCTGCTTCATTTAGCAAGGAGGCAATTTTTGGACCGATGCCTTCGATTTTTTTCAAGTCGTCGCCTGCCGTGGACTTGGTTGCCACAGGGCGGGTCTCTTCCACTGCGGGCGCTTCTGTTGCTGTTTCAGCGGCCACTTCGACCGTTTCTTCGACAGCAGGGGCTTCAGTGATTGCCTCCGTAACTGGCTCGACCGTTTCTTCGACAGCGGGCGCTTCGGCGATTGCCTTTTCAACAACTGCCTCGACCGTTTCTTCGACAGCAGGCGCTTCGGGTGCAACTTTAACGGCAGGAGCAACCGGAACTTCCACTTTTTCGGCTTTGACCTGCTTGGGAGCAGTGGGCGCTATGGTTTCAGCGACTGTCTCAAAGGGGATGATGTTCACGAATGTCCAATTCTTGCGGCCTTTGCGGAAAAAGACCGTACCATCCACTGCTGCGTGCAGCGTGAAATCCTTGCCCATATAGACATTTTCGCCGGCATGGAATTTCGTGCCGCGCTGGCGGATGATGATGTTGCCGGCCAATGCGGCTTGGCCGCCGTACAATTTAACCCCGAGGCGCTTGCTGTTACTGTCACGGCCATTCTGGGTTGAACCTTCACCTTTCTTATGTGCCATTTCTTTTTATTTTTTTAGGTTGAAAAAAATTGTGCAGTGCCTCAAAGCGTGATTGAATTAATCTTGATTTTGGAGAACTGCTGGCGGTGACCGTTTTTCTTACGGTACCCTTTGCGCCTTTTCTTTTTGAAAACAATGACCTTGTCGCCCTTGACGAGCGGGCTGATGACAGTAGCGCCTACGCTGGCACCCTTCACGACCGGCATGCCGACACTGACGGAGCCTTCCCGGTCAACCAGGTGGACCTGGTCGAAGCGGACTTGTTCTCCCTCTTCGGCTTCTAACCGGTGGACGAAGATCTCCTGACCTTCGGTCACTTTGAATTGCTGACCGGCTATGGTTACGATTGCGAACATAATTTAAGCGTTTTTATTGAAATGATTTTGAAACGTTCCTCAGAAGGCTTTGATTTTCAATGAAATATCCGCCGATCCGAAAAACGGGCGCAAAGATAATCAGCACAGGTATTATTTACTAATTTTTGCTGCTCATTTTCCAGTGGAATCACTTGCCGAAACCAACTTTCCCGACGAGCCTGACTCGTCTGTTGTTCCCAATTTGATACTTGATAAAAACTAAATGTCGTGTAAACAAAGCTTATGAAAAGGCTAACGTCGTTTAAGTTTTTGATTATCAACGCATTGAGCGGCACTCGCACCCCTCCCAATGACCTTAATGACCAATGCCCCCAATGTCCAACAAAACAAAGCGCTAATCCAAAAGCAGTTGCAGGATGACTACGTCCACCCATTCGCTGCCCGTAAAACCGATGCGTTTCTGAATGCCCACCACTTCATAGCCGAGGTTGAGGTTGTATTGGATGCTGGCCGTATTGTTTGCCATGATCCTGGCAACGAGGTGTTTGTAACCCAATGTCCTTGCGCGTTCAATCAGTGCTGTTTTCAGTTGCCGGCCCAGTCCGGCACCCCTGTATTTTTCATCCAAAAAGGCGGAGGTCTCACCCGTATAGCGATAGCCCGCTTTCCAACTGTACTTTTTCAATATGCCGAATCCAGCGACTACGCCGACCTGCTCGATGACTAACATGCACTCTTTTTCCCGCAGGCCCTTCAATTCGGCCAGAAAGTGATCGCTGTCTCGCTGTTCCAAATCGAGCGTGTTTTTCCCGACGTACTGGTTGTAAATTTTGGCGATGCACTTGACATCGGCATCCTGAGCGGATCGGATATTCAGTGACATAAATGGATGATGTGTGAATGGGTTACAGTTGGGAATTTGCCTGGCAATTCAGTGCCATTCTCTTTTCCAGGGGGCTTTTTGTGCCGTTAAAGGCTGTGCGAAAAGCTTGAAAATGGAGTCAGCCAGGGTGAAACAACCGGGGGTGCCAATGTTGGCAACATAGATGGTCACCTCGTTATATCGCTGATGCCAATCAAGAATAAATTCTCCTGTTTTTTTGCTAAAACCATTATTGTTGCTATCTTCGCACCCGAACTTGTGTTCGCTTTTTATCCTCAGCCTTATACCAGATCATGCCAAAATTTCATCCGTTAAAAGTCAGGGAAGTCCGGCGGGAAACGAACGACTGTGTCTCGGTCAGTTTTGATGTGCCGGAGACGTTAAAAGAAGAATATCGTTTCCTGCCAGGGCAACACCTGACTTTGAAAACCGAATTGAACGGCGAGGAAGTCCGCCGTTCTTACTCGATTTGCACCCGCCCTAATGACGACGACCTGCGGGTAGCCATCAAGAAAGTGCCCGATGGCCGCTTCTCCACCTTTGCAAATGATGCGCTGCACACGGGCGACACCCTGGACGTAATGACTCCCATGGGCAATTTTACCACTCCGCTTGATACTGGGCAAGCAAAAAGTTACGTGGCTTTTGTGGCAGGCAGTGGCATTACCCCCGTCATTTCGATTTTATCATCCGTTCTCGACACGGAGCCGGGCAGCCATTTCACCCTCTTTTACGGTAATCGCAGCACGGATTCCATCATTTTCAAGGACCGCATCGAGGATTTAAAAAACAGGTACCTCAGCCGGCTCACGATTCACTACCTGCTGAGCGGGGAAGACCCCGGAGCGGCGCTTTTTCACGGTCGCATCACGGCGGATAAATGCAAAGTGTTCTGTACCAAACTGTTGGACATTGCAGATGTGGACGAATTTTTCATCTGCGGCCCAGAACCCATGATCCAGGCCGTGAAAGACACTTTGCTCGAAATGGGTGCCGACCGTCGTAAAATACACTTCGAACTGTTCACTTCGCCTGCAGGCAAGTTGGGTGGAGATGACCGTAAATGGGTGCCTCCTGCCCGTTCCGTTCTTTCGAGAATTACCATTACGCTCGACGGAAATACCTTCACCTTCGAGCATCCGACTGCGGGCGTGCCCATACTCGATGCGGCACAAAGAACGGGAGCCGATTTGCCTTTTGCCTGCAAAGGCGGCGTGTGTTGCACATGCAAAGCCAAAGTCCTGGAGGGCGCTGTCGAGATGGAGGTCAACTATGGCCTGGAACCGGATGAAGTGGAGGCCGGTTATGTCCTCACCTGCCAGTCGCACCCCAAAACGGAAAGGCTCGTACTTTCTTTCGACGAATGAAGCAAATTACCAGGTGACTTCAAGTCTAATGTCGTCAACTTAACGGGTCATAGCGAGTTTGGAGAGCGGAATTTATTCCGCTTTTACCTTGTGTTCTGCGGGGGTTCTCTCACTGCCCGCCGTTGTTCTTAAATTGTTCAAGTGCCCCGTACTTTTATTTTGCAGGTACAAATTACGGGGGCGCTTGAAGCGACCCCGTAATGGCCCCTGTTACGGGGGCGCTTGAAGCGACCCCGTAACTTTTATTTGGCAGGCACAAATTACGGAGGCGTTTTCCATTAAGTTGACGACATTGGACTTTGAGTCATTGGGTAACTAATCCGCCCAAGTCAAATGTAAGGGAACAATAAATGTCCATATCACCCGTCAAACAGCGTATCATTGAAGAGGCTGCCAAACTTTTCCAGGAAAAGGGCTACCTCGCCGCCTCCATGCGTGACCTCGCCGAGCGGATGGACTTGAAGGTATCGAGCCTTTATTCCCACATCGGCAGCAAGGAAGAACTGCTGCAAAAGATATGCTTCGACAGTGCCCGCATCTATCTGGATGGCATGGGCGAGGTCGAAGCACTCGACCTGAGGCCCTCCGAAAAAGTCAAGCGCCTCATTTCCCTTCACATCCGCACCGCAACCGGCGACGTAACTTCCGTGACCATTTTCAGTGATGAATGGCGGCACCTCAGCGAACCTTACCTCGGCGAGTTCCTTGCCATGCGCAAGGACTACGAGCGGCGTTTCACCAAAATCATGCAACAGGCGGTGGATACCGGCGAGTTTGCCCCGATGAACGTCACGGTGGCCCTTTTCACCCTGCTTACCTCCCTGCGCTGGCTGCATCGTTGGTTCCCCGAAAAAAGGGGCATCTCCGTCAAATCCCTCGAAGCCGAAATCCTGCGGCTGTTGTTTGAAGGTTTGCTTACCAGATAAGACTGCGTAGCCCACGCCATTAACCATTAACCATTATACATTATCCACTTCTCCAGCAAATTCGCAAGTGCCACACCGATAAAATTCGCCAGAGCGATGCCTACCAGCCCGGTAACAATACCTGAAAAAACGAGGGAACGGTTTTTAATCACCGCTGCAACCTGCCCGATAAAAGGTGGGCCGTATAGCCCAGCGGTGGAGGTGATGATCATGGTGTCCCTGTCAATGCCGAACAGGCGGCAAAGCAGGGCATGGAACGAGACGGCGAGCACCAGCACCAGTGCACAAAAACCGATGAGCAGCCAGCCGTCCGAGATAATTTCGGAAAAGTCTGCCATCATGCCGATAGCGATGCAGAACATCAGCAAGAGGTATTCGCCGGATTCGTAAGCGCCCGGCAGGTTGCGTATTTTTTTCACAAAAGAAGCCCCCACGCCGAAGGCGGAAACGAGCAGGATGACCAGGCCCGGTTTGTCGAGCGTTCCGGTCGTCCATTTCACAATGGCTACGGCCAAGCCGGCCAGCAGCAGGGTAAGGCCAAACGCTATGAGGATATTCTGCCAGCCATAGCCGTTGCGCGGCAGAAATTCGTTTTCTCCGGTGTGTTTGTCGCCTTTAAAATCGGGCAGGAAAAGGCCAAAAAAACGATGTGCAACCGAGGTTAAAAAGATGAGGTAAACCCCTCCGCAGGCGATTTCTGCCGCATTGAGTTTTATGAATGTTTCATCACCTACTTCCAAAGCTATACCGATGGCATTCATATTGGGCGTGCCGCCAATGAAGACCCCTGCCAACATGCCGGCCAGTGACCAAGGCTGAGTCAACAGGTCAGCAAACAGCCATGTCGAGATCGTCACGCTTGCAAGCACCCCGGCTATCATCAACAAGAAAGAAAGGATGGTCGTCCTGGCAAGTAGAATCCAAGCCTTGAAGTCGGTGGAGTAGAGCAATAGCGGGAGGGCAAGGAGAATGGAGCCATGCGAAAAATTCATGGAAAGCCTATCGTCGAGGGGGTAGGGGGTCAGGTTTCGCAGCCCGATGCCCGCAACGTAACAAAGCACCACCGGGCTGAGCCAATCCTGCGTCCCCCATCGCTGTGTGAGGCGGGCGAGCAGGTAGGGTAGGACGATTATCAAGGAAACTTGCAGGATGGCAAAGGGCATAGTCGTTCATTGATGGGTGAGCAGGTTATTTTTTTTGTGAAACGATGGTTACTTCGATTTTTCCGTTGAAATTCACTTCAAGTATTTTCCCCTTCACGGTAGGGTTGCGCAAAAGCCATTTTGCCAAAGGTCGGACGATGTGGTCTTCCATGGCCCTTTGCAGGGGCCTCGCCCCATATTTTTCATGGAAACCTATTACGGTCAAATAGGCTTCCACGTTGGGCGAGAAATGCACCTTCAGGTCGAGTTTGGTGAAACCTTCCCGCTTGGTGGCTTCTGCGAGTTCCTTTCGGGCTATCTGCCGGATATGTTCCTGCGACAAGGGTTGAAAGACGACGATGCCATCAATGCGGTTCACAAATTCCGGTCGGAAATGATGGGAAATGGCGGAGCGGTACACCTCGTCGTCGGGGCCATGCTGGCCATAACCGAGCGAGCGGCGGTTGGCAGCGCCAAGGTTCGTCGTCAGGATGATGATGCAGTTGCGGAAGTTGGTCACGCGCCCGAATGCGTCCACCATCATGCCTTCGTCGAGGACAGTGAGGAAGGCATCAAATATGGAGGGCGATGCTTTTTCGGCCTCGTCGAGCAGCAGCACGGCGAAGGGGCGCTCCCGCACATCGCTCACCAACTTCCCGGGTTGCATGCCTGCGCCGAGAAAACGGGTGATTTGCGAGGGGTGCTGAAATTCGCTCATGTCAATCCGAACGAGCGGCGAATGGTGCTGGCCTTTTCCATAAAAATATTCGGCAAGGGCCTGCGCACTGGCTGTTTTGCCAACGCCGGTGGGGCCGGCAAAGATGAACGTCGTGATGGGTTTGTGGGGGTTGTTCAGTCCAGCCTTGAAGATTTTCACAACGTCGCACAACTTGTCCACGGCAGCCTCCTGCCCAATGATGCGGCTGTTGAAAAACAGGTGCAACTCCTCCTGATCGAGCAGGAGGTCATCGCGGAGGAACAGCTCCGGCAGGCCAGTGCGCCGGATGAAATGTGCCACTACATCGCTGCGAGTGACCTTTTGTTTTTGATGAAACAATGCGTCGCTCACACATTCTCCCAGGAAACGGATGCCTTTGCCAGGAAAACTTTCATAAGGATAATACCGGCGCAGCAAACGCACTGCGACGCTGACCGCATCGTGGGTGACCTGGACTTTCAGGTTTTGCTGGAGGTGGGAGACGAGGTTCTCAAATACCCGGTTGAGTTTTTTATCGGACAGTTCCGGTATTTCGACGAGTTGCATGCTTTCCACGAAACCAGGCAGGCGGCGCCTCATGCTTTCGAGCTGTTGCGGGGTCACTTCTCCTGCAAGCCTCAGTTTGCGCTGCTGGATGAAGGGGAGCAAATAAGCAGCCACGCTGTCTTCGGCTCCCTTGCCTCCTTCGTGCAGCAACCGGGCAACGTCCTCCACCCAGAGGACACCGCCTATGTTGTAAAGTTCGTCAACCAGCGACTCGACCTTGTCCTGCCACTCGCCGAGGTATTTGCTCGTGGCCGTGAATCGCTGCGCCTGTATGCGCCAGAAGGTACAGTCGAATTCTTTCCTTCTGTCTGCCATCGTGTATTTTCGGAACACCTGCCGCAAAATGGCGCTTTTTCCTACCCCATGGTCTCCGACAAGCAGAAAACTGGCTCTTTGCTGAAACAGTATCTCGGATACTTGCGCTACGTATTCGTCCAGTTCCCATGCGGCCTCCGGCAGGGCACTTGTGTTGCGTTGCATATTTTTTGGGTAGGGGTATTGCTCGGCCAATCGCTCAAGTGTCTCGGTCGGGATGTTGTACTCCCAATCGGGCAAGAAGGTAGTGATTGCTTTTACGCGGAGTTGAATGGTTTCAAGATAAGGTCTTGGGTAATTGGCGATTTTGTACAGCATGTCAGGCGCTGCATTGATGAAATTATTTTGGATGAAATGCTGGGCAAGCATTTCGATCTTGTTCAAATCGTGGCACTGGAACGACTCGTTGAGCAAAGGCATGTAACAACTGTACGAACCGGAGTCTTTGGATTCGCCGAAAACCACTGCTACCGGAACGTTTATTTTGTCTTGCATGGGGAATGCGCTCAAGTTCCTGCGAAAAGTCGGCAACATGGGCGTTTCGATAATCCTAAGTTGAGGGTTCGTGATCTCTTCGCTCGTGAAAACACCTTGATCGTTGTATTCCCGAAGCAAGTAGCTCTTCAGCGTGTTTTTCAACTTCTGAACGTCCGGTTCCACCACTTGTACATTCGTACCGACAAGCAGGCCCAACACGGCTTTTTCAGACAGGTTGAAACACAGCAAAGGGAAGGTTTGACTTATCATTGATCAGGTTGTGTGAGAAGGGGTAAATGTAGAGAACAATACTTTGGGAAACGCAGCAGAAAGTGAAACTTTGCGTTTTATTCGGAAAATGAACATTATGGTTAAAGGTTTTACCCTTTGTCTTTCCTTGCTGCTGCTTGTTTTTGCTGCCTGTAACAGCGATCCAGACACCCACGATTCCGAGCAACCGCCCTCCGACACCGCCGCACAAGACTCGATACTCCTCGATGAATCGCCACAACCTTATTTCATCAAAAAATACCAGGGCACGCTGGATGGCATCATCCCGGTAGAGATGGTACTTGTCAATTGGGGCGACGGCTACCTCAGCGGCAGGTATTGGTATGTGGGAAAAGGTAAACCCATAGAACTGAACGGCGAGTTGTTGGACGGCAGCGATTTCCAGATTGTTGAATACGTCAACGACAAGGAAACGGGTGTTTTTGATGGTTCCCTCAACGACCCCTCCCTCCTCGTGGGCACTTGGTCGAACCCCTCCAAAACCCGTCACCTCGCCTTTGAACTTCGGGAAGTCCCCACACCTGATTCACTATCTGCCTGGGCGGGCAATTGGCATCTCAACGAAGTTTGGGACAAAGGGACGCTCCTCATCGGGAACGTGCGCCCGGATTCGTTCGATTTTGCGCTTACCATCGTTCGCACAAGCCATACCGGTGCGATTGACGGACAGGCAGCCATCAGGGGCAACAAAGCATTTTTCAGCCAAAAGGAGTTTGACGAAAAACCTTGTGTGCTGCGCTTTGAACGCATGGACGGTTTCATCCAACTGGAGCAGCCCAGTTCCAATTTCGCCTGTGGCTTTGGGGCAAGGGCTTATGCGGGCGGCATCTACGAACGCAGGAATCTGATAAAAAAGGCAACTCTTAGCGCTGGCATGGCCGAGCAGGACGTGTTCCCGAACGAGGCCCTGCACGATGCTTTCAAATCGCTTGTAGGAGATGAAATGTACGAACTTTTCGCCTTCAACATGCAGGTTGTTGAAAAAGAGCGGATTGCAGGAGGACTCACCGTCGTAACGGGAGCAGTGCCGGGCCTGTTCCGCACCAACGAGGCCGTCATCGTTTACAATGCCGGTGGTGGGATTTGGGCGGCAACCCTGGATACCGATGCCACTACCAACGAAATGCTTGTGCGATATTTCACCAATGATCCCGCATGGGCGAAAAAAATGCCTCCTTCTGTTCAAAACTGGCAGGAGGGCTTCAAGGACTACCGGATCGTTTTTTGACAAAAACAGAAATGGCAGAGGGAATGGTTTGAGGCACAATCCGTTATGAATGTTCGGCCTGACCCTTGCTCAATCAACCTATTGGCAATTCCCATTGTTAAGCATCCCGAAATTCGCTTACTTTGCGCTGGTTTTCGGACAAATTGCTTTCCGAAAGCCGACAATGAAACCGGCCCGAACATCGTTTTGCGAATCAGTTTGAAAATTAAACGTACCCAATCAGCAATGAGAGAGGAAGAAGAAAAAATGCAATTTTTTCTTCTTCCTCTTTCAGAGAGCAGTTTGTTTTTTGTGAAAATTTTCAATTTTTCACAAAAAACAAACCTTGCTGAATAGTTACAATTAAACAACATACAACCATACTCGACGGGGGGAGCGGCGCAGCCATTGCCTCCATCATTTCATCAAAAAGGGAAGGCCAACTCCCCGCCTATTTTCAGCCTTCCGCTAAAATCATCAAATTGCCATGAAGTTTCTCCGTTTTCTTATCATCCTCTTGCCGGGTGTTTTTTTCCTGAACAACACGGTTGCGCAACCCGCCCTGAAACGGGCAAACAAGAATTACGAACTGTCGGATTTTGCAAAAGCAGTGCAGGACTACAAAGAGGTTTTGTCCAGGGTGCCCGATCATCTTGAAGCCAACAGCAAAATTGCCGACAGCTACCGCCACCTCAACCAGCATGATCGGGCGCTGCCGCACTACCAGTCCGCCATTGCACAGCGAGGTGTTGAAAACATTTACATCTTTCAATATGGCCTCACGCTCATGGAGATGGGCCAGTACGAAATAGCAGGAAGGGTGTTCGAGAAGTTGGCCAATGATGCACCTGATTTCAAGACCAGGGCCTTGAATTTTGCCGAATCGTGCCGTTTTGCACTCTCCAACCAAGACCCGCCGCTCTTCAAGGTCACCAATGAATATCTCAACACGGCATCTGCAGATTTCGGGCCGGCCCTGCTCGGCGACCGGGTGGTGTATTCCTCCGGGCGAACCGACATTGCCAACCGGGGCAGCCGCAATGCACCTGTTGATACAAGGGGCGACAACCGCCTCTTTATCACCCAGCGCGATAAAAACGGATTCCTGGAATTGCCGGTCACGCTTCATTCCGGCCTTACTCATGCCACAAACGAAGGCCCTGTTGCTTACTCCGCCGACGGGAAATGGGTGGCTTTTACCCGAAACAATTTTGTGAACGGCACGAGGATGATTCCATCCAGCGGTATCTCGCTCACGCTTTTTGTGGCCCAGGCGAACGAGTCGGGCGACTGGAACAATCCGGTGCCTTTCCCGCACAACGGCATTGAATTTTCAACGGGTTACCCTTCGTTTTCGAGCGATGGCCGTGCCCTTTTCTTTGCCAGCGACCGGCCCGGCAGTTACGGCGGCTTCGATCTCTATGTTTCCTACCGCACGGGCAACACCTGGTCAACGCCCGAAAACCTGGGGCCCACGGTCAACTCCATCGGCAATGAGATAACGCCGTTTTTCGATGGCAATGCACTCTATTTCGCCTCCGACTACCACAAGGGATTCGGTGGCTTCGACATTTTCAGGGCAGAGGAAAGCGGTGGTCGTTGGGCAACCGTCTATCATGGCGGGCCGGGGCTGAACTCCTCTTCCGACGACTATGGTTTTGTGTTCGATGCGTCCCGCAACATCGGGTATTTTGTGTCAAACAGGCCGGGCGGCAAGGGTGCAGAGGATATTTACAGGATACAAAGGGAAACGGAAAACGTGGTCATCAAGGTTACGGATGCCATGACCGGGGCGGCTGTCGCCAATGCCACTTTGGATTTTTCCAGTTGTGGCGACAGAACCTTCCAAACCGACCGGAACGGCATTTTCAATTTTCAATTGATTGAAAACCTGGATTGTTCCATCGCCGTCGGCGGTGAAGGATACACGGGGAAATCCGTCCGCATCAGTACGCTTGGCCTGCGCCAAAACCGCACGCTTGAGGTCAAATTGGCAAAAACGGGAACATCCTGGCAGGGCAAAGTCTTCAATGGCAGCAACGGTTCCCTGCTTGACGGCGTGACAGTCATCGCTACCAACCAGTCGAACAACGAGGTGACCACCGTCACGACCGACGGCTCCGGCGGGTACCTCGTTGCGCTTCAACCGAACGTCAATTACACACTGCGCTACTCCAAAGCCGGTTTTCGGGATCTGAGCATCAATTTCAGGCCAACTCCAGGCGGGATCATGACCCTGCAAAACATAGACCTGCTGCCCGTTGGGGTGACAGCCCCGCCGTCGCAACCTGTCGTAAGGCAACCGGAAGCCGTCACCACCACACCCGTTCCCAAAGAAGCAGAAGTGCCGCTATCTATGGGGGGCTTCTCTGTGCAACTCGCTTCCGTCGGTACTTCGAGCGTTGACCTGAAACCTTACCAGGAAAAGGTCGGCGACCTCGGAGCGGTGTATTCCGTAGAGGAAGGGGGACGAACCAAAATAAGGGTGGGTGTTTTCAATACCCGTGAGCAGGCAGCCGATTGTCAGGCAAAAGTGAGGGCAAAAGGCTACACAGGCGCATTTACGGTAGAGGAAAGAGGCAGGCAGGCCAGAACATTGCCGACTACCACTACCGCTACTACTGCCACTACGAGTAAACAGGAAACGGCTCAACCAACTCCAGCGGCAACTCCCGCCTCGACCCCTGCCGCCGCCGCAAAATTGGATGGGGTAATGGTTCGTCTGGGCGTATTCCGCGACGTGAATCGTTTCAAAAATGGCCTTATGGACGATTTGGGTGTCGTTCAATATGTGCAGCGCGGCGACCTCAACATCGTGCTGCTCACTGGTTACGACAGCCGCTCTTCTGCTGAAATTGGCCTGCGAAAAGCACGTGCAAGAGGTTTTGCTGATGCCTTCCTCGTGGAAATGAAGGGAGGGGAGTTGAAGAAAGTGGACTGACAGCTAAAACGCAAACAAGCCCTTATGGGTTATTGAAGGTCATTGGTCGTTTTGTCAAAGGTTACAGATGCGAATAACGGGTTCAATTTCCAGAAGCCTGATTTACAATGAGTTAAAACACACGTTTACTAAACTTTAAAAGTTTAGTAAACGTAATCCCCTCAAAATCAACGGTTGATTTTAACCCGTTATTCGCAATACAGATTTGCTGCTTGCAACGAATTGTAAAGCCTCCCCCCGGCCCCCACCAAAAGAGGGGGCCGGGGGGAGGNNGGTGGGGCCCGGGGGGAGGCTTCATCACAAATGTATCACCTCGTTGTAAGCGGCTGCAGCAGCTTCCATCACGGCCTCGCTCATGGTCGGGTGCGGGTGAACAGTCTTGATGATTTCGTGGCCCGTTGTCTCCAGTTTGCGGGCCGCCACCACCTCTGCAATCATCTCCGTTACATTGGCTCCTATCATGTGGGCACCCAAAAACTCTCCGTATTTCGCATCAAATATCACTTTCACGAAACCACTGGCACTGCCGGAGGCTTTGGCCTTGCCAGATGCCGTGAACGGGAATTTCCCGACCTTGATTTCGTATCCAGCTTCTTTGGCTGCCTGCTCGGTCAGTCCCACGGAGGCCACTTCGGGCCAGCAGTAGGTGCAGGAAGGAATGTTGTTGTAATCGAGGGGTTCGGGGCTGTGACCTGCTATTTTTTCCACGCAGATAATGCCTTCTGCGCTGGCCACGTGAGCCAGTGCCGGGCCGGGCACGATGTCGCCAATGGCATAGATGCCGGCAACATTGGTGCGGTAAAACTCGTCCACCTTTATCATGCCCCTGTCGGTGGTGACGCCGAGGGCTTCGAGTCCCAGGTTTTCGGTATTGGGAGCAACGCCTGCGGCTGACAGCACCACGTCACATTCTATGACTTCCTCTTTTCCGGTTTTGCGGTCTTTCACGTTCACTTTGCAGGTCTTGCCGCTGGTGTCCACCGATTCTACGGAAGTGTTGCCCAGGACTTTGATGCCGTTTTTCTTGAAAATTTTGGCCAATTCTTTCGACACGTCGGCATCTTCCCTCGGCACGAGGCCCTGCTCCAAAAACTCCACGATGGTTACCTCTGAGCCAATAGCATTGTAGAAATAGGCGAACTCGACCCCAATGGCACCTGCCCCAATGACGACCATGCGCTTGGGTTGCTTGCCGAGGGTCATGGCCCGGCGGTACTCTATCACTTTTTTATCGTCAATGGGCACGTTGGGGAGTGCTTTGGCCCTCGCTCCGGTGGCGATGATGATGTGATTGGCGGTGTATTCAGTCTTTTTGCCGTCGGCAGCGGTCACTTCCACCTTTTTGCCGCGCAGCAATTTGCCGTTGCCTTCAATGACGGTGATCTTGTTTTTTTTCATTAAAAAACTCACGCCCTTGCTCATGCCGTCGGCCACGTCCCGGCTGCGTTTCACCATGCCTTCAAAATCAGCTTTGGCTTGCCCGACGGAGATGCCATAGTCGGCGGCATGTTGGATGTATTCAAATACCTGGGCGCTCTTGAGCAGGGCTTTGGTAGGAATGCAGCCCCAGTTCAGGCAGATGCCGCCCAGCGATTCCCGTTCAATGACTGCGGTTTTCAGGCCCAGTTGCGAAGCACGAATAGCCGCAACGTAACCTCCCGGCCCACTGCCTATCACGATCAGATCAAAATTCGTCATGTTGCTTATTATTTTTTGAGACCCCTCCTAAAAGTCGGAACAGGTGAAAAAACAAACAGAGAGAGATTTTTTTTTCAAATAAAATTCATCTCTAAATATTCTTCCACTGTACCATAAATGAAGACTTATCATGTCTTTTCGGAGGGGACTCGGTGATAAAGCAAATGGAATGTGCGAACGAGCAGGGGTTGTCCGAGATGCCTTGATTCCTTTTTTTCGGCAACAAAAGCCAAAATTGCCAATTTTCCTAATTTCGCCGCCCACAGTAACTGAAAAACAAGCGACCTGATTTGCCCTCCCGGATCAGTTCAAGCATAGCGACACAACATTGAAGCGATTTTCCGGTCTTATAATTTTACTGGTGCTGGTGGCGATAGTGTTCGCTCCCGTTGATGTGCCTTTCACCATTGAGAGCGTGGCGAAGGCCCTGCCCGTGCGCCAGTGGGTCTGGGTGAAAAACACCGATGGTTCCTTGGTGGCCACTCTCTACGACCATCGGGCAGGCACGGTGAGCCGGGCGGAATCCTACCAATTCGACCGGGGCGATCAGGTGGAGGTCAAGTTCGTGAACGGCACCGTCCGGCAGGGCGACCCCGTCGTGACCATTGCTTCCAACCGCCTCGGCGAGCAGTTGGTGCAACTCCGCAACCTGCTTGCCATCGAGCAGGCCAATTTCCATGTCGTTTCGACCGGTGAAAAGCAGGAACTGCGCCGCCAACTGGAAGAAGAAATCAAGCTGGCCCAAGAGGATTTGAAACTTCAAAAAAAACTGTACGACCGTACCAAGCAGTCCTTCGAGGAGGGCCTCGTTGCCCTGCAAGACCTCGAACTGGCCGAAACCGCCTACCGGGCCGCCTCCGCCCGCGTACGCGTGACAGAGGAAGCACTGGAAGTCGGCGCTACCGGCGAAAAAACAGAGACCCGCCAATTGAGCACCTCCCGCATCGAGTCCCTCAAACGGGAAATAGAATTTCTCGAAAACAAACAGGAACAGTACATCATCACAGCTCCCTTTGAAGGCATCCTCCGAACGGAAGTGACCCTGACCGGCGACCGCCTCCTGCTCGAAGACACCGCTGCCACCGTTCTCCTCATTCCCGTCCGCATCAAGGACAGCCCTTACGTGCGGCCCGGCCAAACCATCGAAATTGCCCAGCGTGAACGGGGCACCTCTTTCGCCTGCCAAGTGCTGGAAGTCGGCGACCGGACCGAACTCCTGAACCGTGACCTCGTCGTGACCGTCAAAGCACTGACTTATGAAAAAGACTTGCCTCCCGGTATGCCTTTCCGCTGCTATATCCACTGCGGCAAGGTACGCATCCTGGAATTTGTCAAGCGATCTGTCAGGTGGTGATAAGGATCGAAAAGTCCCCTCCGAAAAGTCAGCACAACATAAAAAACAAACAGAGAGAGAANNTCTCTCTAAATATTCTTCTGTATATGCGATGTACTACAACTTGAAATGACTTTTCGGAGGAGACTCCTTATTTGATTGTTGAGCGCTGTTGATAGGGTATTCTTGCATTGAAAGAGTTGCCATATACTTACATTTGCTTCTTTAAAATCACGCCAACCTGTGGCGCATAAACGTAGTCATCAAACGAATGTACGTCACACAAGCTGCTGATTTTCAATTTTTTAAACAGTGAACGCCAACAGCCAATGCCCCCCAATGCCCCCCAATGACCCATAGCATCAGGATCGCTTGGCCTTCTCCGTTTCCCGTTACCAAATCGCTAACCATGTCAAACATTCTCTATCGCGGCGGTGCCGCCATTCCGGTCGAAAAAGAGCCGGTACATTTTACAGTATGCGCCCGCTCGAATCGGGACGTGCAACGGCTGGCCACCCTGGAGGGCGTGGAGTCGTCCGGGCGTGTTTTCGGTCAAGTTGTGAAAATAAAAACCGATCCGGCGGCCATAGAGGATGTGATGCAAGCCGTTAGGGACGAAAACCTGGTGAGCCACCATGCCTATTGCCCGAAGGGCGACCCAACCACCCGCTATTACCTGACGGATATGCTCATCGTGACCATGAAACCCACAACCGGCATCCCTACCGTGGAGCGGCTATTGGAAAAACATGGTTTGACGTTCGTCAAAAATTATGCGGGCATGGAAGACACTTACCTGCTGCGGGTAACCCGGACAGCAGGCAAGAACCCGCTCAAAGTATCGGCTGACCTGTTGGAACATCCCTCCGTGCTGAGTGCCGAGCCGAACCTCGTCAACCGCTTCGAGCCTGCTTATGTGCCGAGGGATACCCTGTTCCCCCGCCAATGGCACCTGCACAGCAAACGGGACATCGAACTGGTGGCGGATGCCGGGGTGGAAGCCCCAAAGGCCTGGGACATCACAAGGGGATCGCGTGACATCGTGGTGGCCGTGATTGACGACGGCTTCGACCTGACGCACCCCGACCTGCGCGGGCCGGGCAAAGTGGTGGCCCCCAAAGATTTTGCGGACGGCGATGCTGAACCTTTCCCCGGCCCCGATAATTTTCATGGCACTCCGGTAGCAGGCGTGGCTATCAGCGAGGAAAACGGCGAGGGCATCGTCGGCGTGGCACCGGGCTGTGCCTTCATGCCCGTCCGCTTTCGGCTCAGTGCCGACGACGATATGCTGTGGGAGATTTTCCATTTCACCGGGGCGCGGGCGCACGTAATTTGTTGCAGTTGGAACCCCATGCCTGTCTATTCGCCCTTGCCCTTGATTTTGGATAAAAAACTCGCCCAACTTGCAGCGACGGGCGGGCCAGGCGGAAAGGGGACGGTGATTTGTTTTGCCGCAGGCAACTTCAACGCACCCATCTATCAACCCGGAAAAGCCAACTTTGAGTGGCGGCATCCTGTGCAGGGCCTTATAGTCACGCCCGGTTCCATCCTCAACGGATTTGCGGCTCATCCCGACGTGATAACGGTTGCTGCCTCGACGAGCCAAAACCGGAAGGCGGCTTACAGCAATTGGGGCAGGGAAGTTTCGCTCTGCGCACCCAGCAGCAACTTTCACCCGCTCGACAGCCAGGCACGCCTGCCGGGCAGAAGCATTTGGACGACGGACAATTTCAGCGAAGGCAAGGGCTATTCCGCAGGTCGCTATACCGGCGACTTCGGCGGCACGTCCAGCGCCACGCCCCTGGTGGCCGGCATTGCTGCACTCGTCCTTTCTGCCAATCCTGATCTCACGGCACGGCAAGTGCGGCATATCTTGCAGGAAACTGCCGACAAAATCACGGACAAATCTGCCGACAGAATACTTGGCCACAAAAAAGGCACCTACAACGCATCCGGCCATTCCGAATGGTTTGGCTATGGCAAGGTGAATGCGGCAAAGGCTGTCCAGCGGGCGCTGGAAATGAAGCCGCCCGCCCCCAGGCAGGAAGTTGTCACCGAAGGAATATTCATCGCCGCCGCCCTCGTCAATCCCGTCGGCAGCGACGTGTGGCGGGAAACGGTGACATTGTTCAATGCCCGTTTCGGAGAGGTGGACCTCGATGGGTGGTCGCTCATGGAAAAACACGGGTTTGTGCAGCCCATCGAGAAAGCGAAAATCGGAGCACGCCAATTCCTCACCATACAGATAAAAAAGTTCTTGCTGAGCAACAACGGCGGCACCATCACGCTTTTCAACAACGAACGGCAACAGGTGGACAAGGTGACTTACACGGCAAAACAGGCCGAGCGGGAAGGGGAGGTCATCAAGTTTATGGGGGGCGCATGATAGCACGTTCCTTACCGCTGCTTTGTTGCCTTTTGTTCAAAAAAAGGGCACTTGCCTTCTTGTGTCGAAAACAAGCGCCCTTTCGTTCATTGCGCCAATCGCTTGACCAGGTTTTCAGGAAAACCGCAGGTTTTTCAAGTATTCGGCACCGGCCTTGGCACTGTCCAACGGCGTGGAGTTGTCATAGCGTTCCTGTTCTACGATGAAATACTTCATGCCGCTGTCGAGAGCCGTTTTGAGGATGTTTTGGAAATCAATGCTGCCCGTGCCGAGGTCGCAGGAGGCTTCCAGTTCTTCCGGTGGGGCATCTTTCAACCTGTCCTTCACGTGGCTGAGGTGCCAGCGGCCAGCGTACTTTTGCAAGTAAGTGGAAGGGTCGGCGCCCCCGGTCACGACCCAGTAGATGTCCATTTCGTAGTCCACCGTACCGGGGTCGGTGTTTTCCATGAGGTAGTCTTGCGGCACGATGCCTTCGAGCGGCTGGAAGGAGTAGCCGTGGTTGTGGTAGGCGAAGCGGATGCCGTTTTGTTTGCAGATGCTGCCGAGGCGGTTGAACTCGTCGGCGATGCGTTTCCAGCCGTCGAGTGCTTTCTGCGGCCCTACCCAGGGCACGATGAGGTATTCCATGCCGATTTCGGCGGCTTGTGCAGCTTTTTTCTCGAAATCGTTGCGCGGGTCGCAATGACTGGCCACGATGGTCATGCCCAGGCCGTCGAGGTAACTTTTAAATTCCGTGTTGGTCATTCCCCAGAACATGCCGTCCTTGCCTTCGTAGCTTTCGATTTGCTTGTAGCCGAACGAGGACAATTGTTTCAGCACGCCTCTTGGGTCGGCGGGCAGCACGTCCCGGAGGGTGTAGAGTTGGATGCCAAAAGAAGCAAGGCCAACCGGAGCCGTGTTGGCATTACCGGCTGCTTCCACGTTTTGGCCGGATTGGCCGGCATCGCTTCCACATGCCCAATGCGGAAGGATGATGGCCCCGGCAGCAATGGCCCCGGAGGCCTGGATGAATTTGCGGCGGTCGAATTTCATGTTTTGTTTTTTTACGGTGAAGTTGTTTATGCGCTTGTTGAGTCCGCTCCGAATAGTCGGAACAAGTGAAAAAAACCAACAGAGAGAGAATTTTATTTGAAAGAAAAATTTTTTTAAAAAATTTTTCTTTCAAATAAAATTCTCTCTCTAAATATTATTCTGCTCGTGTCGGGCAACACAACTTTAAATGATTTTTCGGAGTGGACTCCTTGCATGATTTGGCAATAGCCTGCGCAATGGTACAAAAATCAGGGAAGGAGCGGGTATGGTTTCCTGAAAATTCTGTAAAACGTGAACGTTTTTGCTTTGATCCCTATCTTTGGCACCATGAAAAAACGCACTCACCTCCTGCTCCTGCTGCCATGTTTTTTGGCATTGCCTGTTGCCGGTCAGCCCATACCGGATATCTCACCCCGCATACTTGGCGACTTTTGGAGTGCCCGCTGGATTGCGTGTCCCGGTGCCTCGCCCACCCAATACGGGGTGTATCATTTCAGAAAAACATTTGAACTGAACGAAGTCCCCCGCAGCTTCGTCGTCCACGTTTCGGCGGATAACCGGTACCGGTTTTTCGTGAACGGCGTGCCCATATCCAGCGGCCCGGCGCGCAGCGACCTTGCCCATTGGAATTTTGAAACGGTTGACCTTGCACCGCATTTGACAAAAGGAAAAAACACGCTGGCTGCACAGGTCTGGAACGCCGCCGAACACAAGCCCTTCGCTCAGATCAGCTACCAAACCGGTTTTATCCTTCAGGGAAATACACCGGCAGAGGATTTCGTGAACACGAACGACACCTGGAAGACCCTCCGAAACAACGCCTACACCCCGCTGCTCGTGGATCGGGCCAAATTGCAGACCTACATCGTGACCGGCGACGGCGACGATGTGGACGGCAGTCTTTTCCCCTGGGGCTGGGAACTGCCCGGCCATGACGACGGACAGTGGGAAAGCGCCACCACGCTGTGGTTCCCCGCAAAAGCCAGGGGACAGGGCACGGACGGCAACTGGATGCTCGTGCCGAGGACAATTCCACTTTTCAAGGAGGATAAAACGAGGTTGAAAGAAATCCGGCGGGTACATGTTCCCGATCCGGAAGGGCAGGTCGTGCTTTCGCCAGTCAGGCGTATCGGGGGTGATTTTTTGAGCGGAAACGCCCCTGTGACGCTGGGGCCGTACACGAGGATAAGTATCCTGCTTGATCAGGGGCACCTCGTCAATGCCTATCCCGAATTGATCGTGAGCGGGGGCAGCGGCTCATCCATCACGCTTACCTATGCAGAAGCCTTGTTTGACAAAAACGGGCAAAAAGGCAACCGGAACGAGGTGGAGGGCAAGGAAATACTTGGTGTTCAGGACAGGTTCAGGCCCGATGGCGGGGCCTTGCGCTTGTTCCGCCCGCTGTGGTTCCGCACCTGGCGCTATCTGCAACTCGACATTGCAACCCAAAGCGAACCGCTCGTGCTGCACGACATCTACGGCATGACCTACGGCTATCCCTTCGAGGAAAGGGCTACGTTTCGGAGCAGCGATCCTTCTCTTGCGGCCATCTGGGAGGCAGGTTGGCGTACTGCCCTGCTCTGTGCCGGGGAGATGTACTTTGACTGTCCCTATTACGAGCAGTTGCAGTATGTCGGCGATACGCGCATACAAGCCCTTATCTCGCTCTACGTGAGCGGCGACGACCGCCTCATGCGCAAGGCCATCGAGGATTTCGATCACAGCCGCATCCCCGACGGACTGACCCAAAGCCGTTACCCCTGTGCCGATATGCAGGTGATTCCGACCTATTCCCTGTTCTGGGTTTCCATGATCCACGATTACTGGATGTACCAGCGGGACGAGGATTTCATCAAAAAATTCCGCCGGGGCATGGAATCGGTGCTGGCATGGTACGAGGAACGGATTACCCCGGAGTACCTGACGGGGCCTATGGAGTGGTGGAATTTCGTGGACTGGTCGTGGCCCTGGAGCGAAACGGAGCGCATGGGCGGAGTGCCTCCTGGTACGCGCGCCGGTGGCTCGACTATCCTGGCGCTCCAGTATGCCTATACCTTGCGGCAGGCAGCGGCGCTTTTTGATTTTTTTGGTGAAAAAACGAAGGCAGCACATTATGCCCACCTTGCCGATAAAATCACGGCAGCGGTGTATCATCATTGCTGGGATGCCGGGAGGGGCATGTTCGCCGATACGCCCGCAAAGAATATCTTCAGCCAACATGCCAACATACTCGCTGTACTGACCGATGCACTGCCAGCGGAAGAACAAGCCGCACTGTTGGACAGGATCGCACGGGACAAATCCATCACGCAGGCTACTTTTTACTTTCGTTTTTACCTCTTTGAAGCTATGAAAAAAACAGGTCTCGGCGACCGGTTCCTGCCCGAACTCGATGCCTGGCGGGACATGCTGTCCATCGGATTGACCACCTTCGCCGAAAACCCCGAACCGACCCGCAGCGACTGCCATGCCTGGAGTGCCAGCCCCAACTATCAATTCCTTTCGACCGTGATCGGCATCAACCCCGGCTCGCCGGGATTCCGATCTGTGCGCATTGAACCTTTTCTCGGCGACCTAACCCATGCTCAGGGAACCGTGCCACACCCCGACGGCCAGATTTTCGTGCAGTTGGAAAAAACACGGACGGGCTTGAAAGCGATGATTTCCCTGCCACCGGGCCTGTCCGGCGAAATTGTCTGGAGGGGTACATCAAGAAAGTTGGAAGGGGGGAGGGATGTTGTGGTTGATTTCAAGGATTAAAGTGAATGGGCACTTGTGCTCGTTGGTATTTTCATTTCATCAAATACCACGTCAAGTTTAGTACACTGTTAAATAAGTTTCTTGTAGTCCACATTACGGGGTCACATCAAGTGCCCCCATAATTTAATTGCTTCATTGAGGCAATTAAGTTAGCGGGGCACTTGACCAAGTGCGATGCCTCAAAAGGGCCGCACAAACCGTGATAAACCACCAATTTTACTGGCCCTTTTGAGGTGTCACCATAGTCCGGGGCAGAACCTTCATCAGTTATCATATTTCACTACCCATCAATCTATTACTCTTCCAAGCTATACACGAACAGCCCACTGCGTAATTTTGGCTCAAACCAGGTCACTTTGGGCGGCATGATCAGGTTGTGATCGGCGATGTTGATCATCTGCTGCATACTGACGGGGAACATAGAGAAAGCGACGGCCATTTCGTCACTGTCCACGCGGCGCTGGAGTTCTTCGAGGCCGCGAATGCCACCCACGAATTCGATGCGTTTATCGGTGCGCTGGTCGTTGATACCAAGCAGCGGTTCCATCACTTGTGCGGTCAGTATCGTTACGTCGAGTTGTCCGATGGGCGTATCGTCGTAGGTGCCGGGCTTGGCGGTGAGTTTATACCATTGCCCATCGAGGTACATGCCGAAAGTGTGCAGGGCTTCGGGCCGGTAAGGGCTGTCCTTTTCTTCTATCTCGAAACTGTGGGAGAGCATAGAGAGGAAGGCTTGAGGTGATCGGCCATGCAGATCTTTCACCAACCTGTTGTAGTCCTGGATTTTCAACTGGTTGTCGGGGAAGAGAACGGCGAGGAAATAGCTGGCCTTGCTACCATTGAGATGACCGTTGCTGAGTTCCTTACCGACGAGGGCACCGGCAGATGTGCGGTGGTGACCATCGGCGATGTATATTTTGGGAACCAGTGTCTCGAACAATTCCGTGATGCGGTGAATGAGTTGCCGGTCTTCAATCACCCACAGCTTATGTTCTATGCCGTCGTCAGTGACGAAATCATTCTCTGGTTTCTGGCTTTTTTTCACCCTGTCCACCACCTCGTCAATGGAATCCACCTGAGGGTATGAAAACAGCACAGGTTCGTAGTGCATCTTGCTGACCCGGATATGGTTTTTGCGGTCTTCCTCCTTGTCGGGCCGGGTCAGTTCGTGCTTCTTGATCACGTTTTTGAAATAGTCCTCGATAGAGCAGCAGCCCACGAGACCAGTCTGTTCGTGTCCGTTCAGGTTGAGCTGATAGACGTAGAACTGGTCAGTGATATCGCGGATGAGGATACCATCACGTACCAACTTGTCGAAGTTTTCCTTTCCTTTTTGATAAATCTCCGGCGCATAAGGGTCGTGCGACTCCGGGAAATTGATTTCCGGCTTGATGACATGGTAAAAGGAGTAGGGGTTGTCCCTGCTTTCTTCGCGGGCTTCTTCACTGGACAGCACGTCGTAGGGACGGCTGGCTACTTGCTTGGCTTTTTCTTTGATGGGCCTGAAAGCCCTGAACGGGAGAAAAGTGCTCATTGAATTTGGATTTAGAAACTGTACAGATTTTCTTGCCAGGGATTAGGCCCCGTAAAGAGAATCAGGGCAGCTTCATGGGAACGCTTTATGCCGACAGCCTTTGTTGGGCGACGAACGGTACACAGCAGCGTCATGATTTCAGCAACACACAACGCAAACCGCTTACCGTTTTTTATAAAACTTCCCAGGATTTGCGGCTTTTCAGCCAAAAAACGGGCAAAGCTAAGTCATTGCTTGGAATAGAGGATAGAAGACATTGGGGGATTTTTGTCACGGATAAGGAATTTGAACCGGACTATCTGGTGTGAGGAAGATGCACATCTAAATTCAAAGCCTGAGGTGACGAACCTGCAACCAACAACTTGACCTGGTTTGAAAAACATAGAAAAACAGAGTTGGCGCGACGGGAAAGCGAACTGGCAAAAACAGCTATTTTTTCCGCTGAAAGGTCGTTTTTTCGAGTACATAGCAGCGCTACGGACGAGAAAAAAGGACGTTTCACGGGGGAAAAGAGCGTTTTTACGCTGGTTCGATTCCCCGTCGCACCAACTCTAAAAAAGACACATGGTTTTCCATCAAAATTTTTGGTTCTTTGGCGATTTAAGGCGATGCCTAAAAATGGCTGGCCAAACGGTGCCTTTACGGCAGGTTTTGGAAGCCGTTTTTAGATGTAAACCTTTGGGTGTCTTTAACTAAAAAATGGTCGAAACGGGTGCATTTCATCTTTATACCTCACGCCAATAGGTTTTGTGCAAATGGAGGGCGGAATTCATTCCGCCGTTTCATGGGTGGCGGAATAAATTCCGCCCTCCATTGTACCCCATTTGCACAAAACTTATTAGTGCGCAGTATAAAAGCACCCGTCGAAATACCAATTTAATAGAAAATATGGAAGCAGTAGCAGCAGGTATCAAACCTTTCCTCGACGACAATTTTCTTCTGGATAACCGCACGGCGGAAATCCTCTACCACGAGTATGCCGCCAGGCAACCCATCATTGACTACCATAATCACTTGCCGCCCGGCGAAATTGCCACTGATAAAAATTTTGAAAACATCGCCGCTGTCTGGCTCAAGGGCGACCACTATAAGTGGCGGGCCATGCGGACACTGGGCGTGCCGGAGCGCTTCATCACAGGCGATGCCCCTGATTTTGATAAATTTATGAAATGGGCGGGAACCTTGCCTTTCACCATCCGCAACCCGCTCTTCCACTGGACGCACCTGGAACTGGAACGCTACTTCGGCATCTCCGATTTGCTCACGCCAAATACCGGGGCGGACATCTACCGCCATACAACCGGCCTCCTCCAAACGCCAGGGTACAGCACCCGCAACCTGCTCCGCAAAATGAACGTCGAGGTGGTCTGCTCCACCGACGACCCAGTGGACGACCTGCGCTATCACCGGCAAGTGAAACAGGAGGGTATAGACATCAAAATGCTCCCGGCTTTCAGGCCCGACCAGGCGATTTTGATTGAAAAAGAGACCTTCCCGGCTTATGTCCAACGACTGGGCGAAGCGGCAGCCATGGAAATCCGCTCCTTTGCTGATTTGCTGCAGGCCCTGCGCCACCGGGCCGACTTTTTCGATGAAAACGGCTGCAAGCTCTCCGACAACGGGCTGGAGCAGGTATATGCAGAGGATTTTACCGAGCGGGAGGTGGATACCATACTCAAAAAGCGGCTGTCGGGCATGACTGTCTCCCGGCAAGAGGCCCGCCAGTTCATGGCTGCCATGCTCTACCATCTCGGCTGCCTGTACGCAGAAAAGGGCTGGGTTCAGCAGTTTCACCTCGGTGCCCTCCGCAACAACAGCACCCGCATGATGCGCCAACACGGCCCCGACACGGGCTTCGACAGCATCGGTGATTGGAGCCAGGCAGTGGCCCTCGCCAAATCCCTCGACCGCCTCGACTCGGAAGACAAACTGGCCAAGACCATCCTCTACAACCTCAACCCCCGCGACAACGAGGTCATGGCCACCATGATTGGCAATTTCCAGGATGGCTCCGTGCGGGGCAAGATGCAGTTCGGCGCTGCCTGGTGGTTTCTCGACCAAAAGGACGGGATGGAAAAACAACTCAACGCCCTGTCGAACATGGGTCTGTTGAGCACCTTCATCGGTATGCTCACCGATAGCCGCAGCTTCCTTTCCTTCCCCCGGCATGAGTATTTCCGTCGGCTGCTCTGCAACCTGATTGGAAGGGACGTCCACAACGGAGAACTGCCAGATGACATCGCATGGCTGGGTGGAATAGTGGAGGATATCTGTTACCGTAATGCGAAAGCGTACTTCGGATTTTGAATTATCTGGGAATCAGATTTTTGAAAGAATAAAAGAGCGGAATGTTTCTGCTGTTGGAATGCGTCGAGAGTAGAAGCAGGATTAAATCTATGAAGGTTATTGAGTGCAAGGTCATCAAATAGCGGATATTCTTCGCTTACACACCCCTGACCCCTAAAGGGGAACCGAATCTGCACATTCCTTCGGACTTCCCGATTTGGTTCCCCTTTAGGGGTCAGGGGTGTGCAGGATAGGTTTCTAATTTCCCCGCACAAGCGAGGGGTTTTTACAAAAATAAGCATTTATGAAAAAAATAGTCACCTTCGGTGAAATCATGCTGCGCCTGACACCCCCCGGTTTCCAGCGTTTTTCACAGGCCAGCCAATTCGACGTGGTTTACGGTGGTGGCGAAAGCAACGTCGCTGTCTCCCTCGCCAATTACGGGCTTCCGGTCGAGTTCGTCACCCGCCTGCCGGACAACGACATCGGCGATTGTGCCCTCATGGAAATGCGCAAGCGCAACGTCGGCACTCGCTATGTGGTCAGGGGAGGTGAGCGGCTCGGTATTTATTTCCTGGAAATGGGTGCCGTGAGCCGGGGCAGCAAGGTCCTATACGACCGGGCGCACAGCGGCATGGCAACCATCGAAAAAGGGATGATTGATTGGGAAGAGGTCTTGAAGGATGCCCAGTGGTTCCATTGGACGGGCATCACACCGGCCATTTCGCAGGGCGCTGCCGATGCCTGCCTCGAAGCCATTCAGGCGGCCAACCGATTGGGCGTAACGGTGTCCATCGACCTCAACTACCGAAAAAACCTCTGGAGGTACGGCAAGAGGCCCGCCGACATCATGCCTGCCCTCGTCGAAGGCTGCGACATCATTCTGGGCAACGAGGAAGATGCCGAAAAGCATTTTGGCCTGCGCCCCGAAGGGGTGGACGTCACCCAGGGCCATTCGGTGGATGCCAAGTCCTACCGCTCCGTTATGCAGCAGTTGATGAAAATGTTTCCCCGTGCAAAAAAGGTCATTACCACGCTGCGGGGCAGCATCAATGCCAGCCACAACACCTGGTCGGGCGTGCTGTACGATGGAAACACGCTGTACGAGGCACCTACCTACCACATTACCCATATCGTGGACAGGGTCGGTGGTGGTGATAGTTTCATGGCAGGCCTGATTTATGGCCTGTTGAAATGGCCGGAAAACGACCAGCAGGCCCTGAATTTTGCCGTAGCGGCCTCCTGCCTGAAGCACACGATATATGGCGATGCCAACCTGGTGACTGTCAAAGAAGTGGAAACGCTGATGAAGGGGGATGCTTCGGGGAGGGTGTCCAGATAGTTGAAAATCGCCTGCCCCCCCTCACCCCCCAAACCTGCTCATCCCCTGCGCCACCTCCTTCCCGTCCTCGATGCGGATTAGCCGATGCAGGAAACGCAGGTCATCGAGGGGCTGGATTTCCGACAGGAGGCCATCCTTCCAGTGGGCTTCCACTTTGTAAAATATATCGAACGCTTGCAGGGTGGCGGTTTTCAGCACATCGTCGGGCAGTGCTTCCAGCATCCATTGGATGTAATAGACGTTGTTGAGGTGGCCGTTGAAGTCGAGGTCGTGCCAATTGACCCGGAAGGGTACGCTCCGGTCAGCATGTTCAAAGCGGGGCAAGCGGGAACACGGGCGGGGCAGGCACTGATCGGCAGGCGGCATGAGCGGCCCAAACGCAAGGATAAATGGGGGAATCCTGACCATGCGGCGCTCCGCCATGTCGAGAAGCAGCCAGGTGGTGGAAGAACTGGCGAGCAGCGTGCCTTCCTCATTGAACACTTTATAGTCCCGGTAAGTGAATGCTTTTTCAAAACCCGCCGGATAGGTCACCACCCGGATGTGCTCTCCGATGCGTGGCAATCTGTTGATATGCAGGCTTTTGCGAAAAAGTACCCACGAGATGTTGTGAGGTTCGAGGTCCCAGGCAGACACCTTCAGTTCGATCACGTTTTGCATGGCCGCTTCCTGCATGAGCTTGACGAGGGCCGCTACGGTCATGCGCCGGCGGGTTTCTATGTCGTAGGTGAGGACGGTGTGATCGAGGGTGTAGCCGAGGGTAGTATGTTCAGTCATGCTTTCCATAGATTTTTGTCGGTGACGAAACGTAAAAATAAGGGAACTGCTTTCCAGGGGGTGTTTTTGGGGAAAAAATATAAAATTTAAAAAAAAAAACACCACAAAAAAAAAAGGAGGGGGGGGAAAAAAAAAAAAAATTTTAAAAAAAAAACCCGCCCCNNCCCTCCTGAACAGTTACAAAACATGAATGGCGCTTGATGCAGGCCCACTTGGAAGAATATTTTTTATCAAACGGTTGATTATCAACTTTTTACAAAAAATCTTTACTCACCCCTTGCGGATAATCAGAAAATCTTGCCTACTTTAGCAGGGCTTTTCAAGGACATCTTACCCTGTTGCATGCTATACCCACCAAAAAGTGGTTT
>JRYF01001280.1_pt1 | contig 27699 bp, 33 predicted proteins | sample 235331 | NCBI WGS metagenome assembly JRYF01 (sample SAMN03074217, study PRJNA261475) | activated sludge metagenome | biome: Wastewater Treatment Plant; feature: Wastewater; material: Activated sludge; isolation source: activated biomass of a wastewater treatment plant treating hydrocarbon... ...
GGGGGTTTGGCCCCCAATGCCTTGGGGGAAAGAAAATGAACAAACAATCAATGGAAACGACTAAGCTTCAAATTAAAATTGTATTATATTCATAAAAGCTTAAGCATTATTCACGTTCAATAATAAATGATTCTCACCGAAGGACAGAAAAATTATTTACTTTGATATATTCTCTGGAACCGCAGGTATAAACAATTTTATAAAAATATACCCCTGGATTTACGGCTTTCCCCTTGAAAGAACCATCCCAACCTTCATGGACAGAGTTGGTAATGAACAGACGTTCACCTGTTCGGTCGAGAATTTCGAAACTGACTAACTCATCCACCAAAAAACGATTACTTATAAAAAACACATCATTCAAACCATCATTGTTGGGTGTGAAAGCCCTTGGGAGCATGAGATCATCACATTGAAGATCATCCCGGCTTATAGTGAATATTCGAATAGAGTCACGAGATGTACATGAACCGTTGTCGATGTTGACTTTGTATAATGTAGTCTGAACCGGTGATGCTATAGGATCTGGAATATTGGGATTACTCAATCCATCCTGGGGTGACCATTGTATATTATCACTGCAGGTTGGCCCCAATCTCAGTTGAACACTTTCGCCAATAAATATAGTCGTATCATTGTTCAAAATCCGCTCAGGAAAGAGGAATTCTCCCCTCAATTCCAGCGGTCCCAAAGCGCGATCAATAACCTCGAATTCATCCACCCTGCCTCTCAATCTAGTTTCTGTAAAGGCAAGACAGGGACTATTGGAAATAAACATTTTAGCATTGCGACCAAAAGGTGTCTGCCTGCGTGTCTCTAATCTTTGCATCAATACACCATTGACATATAAAGCATGTTCCAGGTTAAATCGGGTGATGGCAATGTGATTCCAGCAAGCTTTCTTGTCAAGGCTTCCCCGCAGTTCGAAAATATTATTGAAATCCTCGGCAAATTCTACTCTTAAAATATTGGTTTGGGGAGTATAATTCACAGAAAATGAAGAATCTTTGTTGCATGTCGTACGATATGAAAATAGATCAATCAGGTCCATTGTATTTTCTACAGACACATAAAATGAAACGGTAAAATTGCCCCGAAACAACTCCCTTAAAGTGTCAGGAAACTGAATTCGTGCTTGATTTCCATCCAATTTGATGCCGTTTTCAATTACTCCGCAGTCACAAGACACATTGCCCAGAAAAATAGCTTCAGTACCAAAATTACCTTGATTGGTTGTTGCGCAATCATCAAAGGTATACAATGCAAATCTCTCATTCTGACCCAATGCCATCAATGAGATCATGACCAATATAGCAACTAAATTAAATTGTATAATCATTTTCATCCACCAAACAAACTGTCAAATCCCGGGGGGATCATATCTTTCAACATGCGTTGAGAAATTTCTGCCTCCTTTTCTGATATTTTTTTCAAAACCTCATTCATAGTAACGACCATAAGGTCTTCTAATTGTTCTCTGTCTTCCATTAAGACCGGATCAATTTGAATATTTGTAATTACGCGGTCAGCGGTCGCTTCTATGACCAATCCATTCATTTCAAAATGAATTTTTTCCGACCTCATTTCATTTTTGATGGAATTTTGTTTCTCTTCCAGACCTCCAAACCATTGATTAAACATATTCTATTTTGATTGATGATTAAGAACCTTCCAAAAATACTTCGTAAAGAAAATACAAATATAATACACATAACATGGCACCCTCCCACCTTCGTATATTACCCCCCAAACAAATCATGCTAAACATGATGGTTACTACTACCATAAAAGGAAGATGAAATGCCAAGATATCTGGAGGTATAGTAAGTGTTCCAAATATACTGCAAATGCCCATAACACCATAAGTGTTGAATATGTTGGATCCTAAAATGTTCCCAACGGCCAGTCCGTGTTTTCCCTTACGGGCAGCCATGATGCTAACAATCAGCTCTGGCAGAGAAGTACCCAATGCCACTGCTGTCAATGCAACCAAATGGGTAGAAATTCCAGCCCCTATTGCAATCTTTTCAATCGCCAGAATGGTATATCTGGCTCCGATATACACAAATATTCCGGCTAAAATAAAATACAGGTAATCGACTATTCTCACTTTTGGCCTCTTTGACTCCTCCACTTTTCCTGTTCGCAAAGAATGAATTAAAAATATCATTAAACCCAATAAGAATAAAAATATCTCAAATGGAGCCAATTGGAGATCACGCAAAACAAAAAATAATAAAAATGATGAACCTATCAGCAATGGCATGTCTATGTCCATGATGTTGAATTCGAGTTTCATATCATTTCCCAACAGGGCTGACAAACCGATTACCAGTAAAATATTGGTAATATTAGAGCCCACCACATTACCGGTAACAATTTCTGATGATCCACTGAAAACTGAAACCAGACTGGTCGCCAGTTCCGGAAGTGAGGTGCCAAAAGCAATAATAGTCAATCCTATCGCAAAAGGAGGAATACCCCATGCCATCCCTATCACTTCAGCACGGTTAATGAATCGATCAGATGCTATGAGCAACACGATTAAACTCACTGAAAAGAGTAATATTTGCAGACCAATTTCCACAATCCATCATTTATTAGAGTACAGCTCAAATGTATTTAAATTTTCAGTGCACAGGGAAAGTTTAAAATTTATCTTTGCCTTTAACTTTAATTTTGGTGAATTGAAATGAGTAAGACCGCAGAAAAAGAAATGAGTTTCCTCGAACACCTCGAAGAGTTGAGGTGGCATATTGTACGCTCAATTCTGGCCATTGTAATTTTAGGAATTGTTGTATTTATTTACATTCAATGGATTTTTGATAATATATTATACGCGCCGAAGAAAGCTTCCTTTCTGACTTATAAGGCGTTTTGTGCAATTTCCGACCGTACATGCTTTGAACCTCCGGATCTTGAAATCATCACCGTCAGTTTGGACGAACAATTTCTCACAGCCATTAAGGTGGCATTCTGGCTGGGATTCATAGGCTCTTTTCCCTATATATTTTACCAGTTCTGGAAATTCATCAAGCCCGGATTGTATGAAAAAGAACAAAAAGCAGTAAGGGGTGTAGTGTGGATATGTTCATTGCTTTTTATATCCGGAGTAATGTTTGGATACTTTGTCATTGCGCCCTTTGCAATAAAATTTTTAGGAACTTTCACAGTAGGGATGGAAATTAGCAATACAGTTTCCCTCAATTCATATATAGGGTATATGACAATGTTCACAATTCCTGCCGGCATACTCTTTGAACTACCTATAGTCATATTCTTTCTTTCAAAAATAGGGATTGTTACTCCAAAAATTTTACGTCATTACCGCCGGCATGCATACGTCAGCATCCTTATTCTAGCTGCCATTATCACCCCTCCTGATGCAGCTACACAGTTTATGATTGGAATACCTGTATTTATTTTATACGAAATCAGCATATTCATCTCCGCCCGGGTACAAAAAAATTCAATGCAAATTCAACCATAATGATGCAGCGCGTTTCTTCTAATTTTACCATATTTTTAAAAATTTTTCTTCCTACCGCCTGGATTACCTTTTTTGGTTTGTTTACCATCGCTATCTGGATCTCTGACGATGCCAACCTACCCATAGGGGGAAGTTCCGGATTCAGATGGATTTTTACGGGTTGCTTTATTCTGTTTTTTGCTTGTATGTATTTCTCGATTATGCAATTAAAAAGAGTAGAGTTTGCTATAGACGGTATCTATGTAACAAATTATTTTAAAACCTACCGTTATGCCTATCAGGATGTGGTAAATATTAGTGAAAATAATTTGGGAATTGCCACACTGGCTATCATTCAACTGAGAAATAAAGGGAAATTTGGCAGAAAAATTCCATTCATCATCAGTAAAGTAAACTACATAGACTTCATTGCACAAAATCCTGGATTATTTGATCATATCCTTCAACATGATGACCAGGTCAATACTATTCAAAATCAGAAAAATGAGGATTAATCAAATTCCCAACCCCAGGGAGCAGGAGGCTGTTCGATGGGAGTAGTTAAATCAAATGAAACACTAAACTCCCGATCGGTTCCAATCCTTTTCAAATTATAGACAAAACGGACCCCTTTTTCAAGATCGATCCACCAAACATTGCCAGCTGCATACGCAATCAAATCTACTGTTTCCTGATCTGCGGGAAAAATCTGTCGGGTTTCACTACCCGTATTCGTGGACATTCCCCCGTATTGAGTAATGCGATCCTCACTGCCATCCTCATGTCTATGATCGTGTTTCAGTAAAATCCGGTCATTGACTTTTTTCAAAACCCAAGTCCGGCTGCGATCCTCTCCTACTGTAAAAGGTATTCTGATTTCATCATCTTTGCATAACCGGACATCCATAATGAGCGCCTTGCCGGCAAATGTGGTATCGTTAGCCGCTGCTTTAACCACCGTACCGGAAAAAGTTTGACCGCAGATCTCCTTTAAATTTATCCAGAATTGATCAATTCCTGCATTCTCCGCTTGACTCGTTTCACCTGTGCTATCATCCTCCGTACTGGTCTTTGAATCACAGGATACCATAGATAGTAAAAACAACAAAACACTGGCAAACAATACGTATATAACCCATTTTTGACTTAGGTTTCTCGAAGCCATAGATGCAATTTTATTTCAATAATACAAAAAATATTACTATTTCAAATAACTTACTACATTCCCCATACAATTATCGACACAATTTTAAACCTGTTACTTCTGTCCTAAGTCTATATCCTTCAGGATATTTATAGTTATAAAAGCAACATTGATATAAAATCCAAAACCTCTGATCTGACACTTGTGAAAAAGTTTGTATTTTTCCCCCCTTACTTTCCATTTGAACAGTTTCTGTGTTGGATTGTAAGTTTGTAAAAGCTTTAAGAAATTTTAATCAACAATTTACTAATAACAACTTTTATGACATGAATAAATTCAAGTGGTTACCATGGATCTTGCCTTTATTCTCAATAGGTGTATGGATGGGTTTGACAGCGCAATCTTCTACTGAAGTTGGCGAGGTAACCTCCACCTATCTGATTAAAAACGCAATGATCGTTCAAAAACCGGGTACAGTATTGTCCCAAACTGATTTGCTGATCAGAAACGGTTTGATAGCCGATATAGGCAAAAATCTGAAAGCTCCTTTTGATGCTTTGGTGATTGATGCCGATTCCATGTATGTTTATGCTGGTTTTATTGATGCAGCTTCCCATACCGGAGTCAAGAAAAAAGAGCAGCCCCAGCAACGTGAGCGTGTTCCTAATCCGGGCAATCCCCCCAATGACAAGGCGGGGATCACTCCTGAAAACTCTGTGCTCGACCATTTCGACCTGAGTGAAAAGTCAGTTGAAGAAATGCGAAAAAATGGATTTACCATTGCACATGTATTCCCACATGGGAGTATGTTGCCAGGCAAAGGAGCGGTTGTAAGTCTGGGAGAAGGCAATTATCAAAATAAAATTATAAAGCGGAATAACAGTGTATTTGCTCAGTTTAGCACAGAAAGAGGTGTATTTCCCTCTACGCTGATCGGAGTCATGTCCAAATGGAGAGATCTTTATAACAATAGTAAGAACGCCGCTGACTATCAATCAAAATATGCAGCCAATCCTGCAGGTTTGCCCAGACCCGTTGTGGATAATGCCACTGAAGCTTTGATTCCCGTGGTAAAAAAAGAAATACCTGTTTATTTTAAAACAGAAAAAGTTCTGGATGTACACAGAGTGCTTAATCTGAAGGAAGAATTAGGCTTCCAACTGGTATTGACCGATGTATCGCAAATCTATCCGGCCGTTGACCGGGTATCTGCATTAAAAATACCTGTATTACTCAATCCTGATCTTCCTAAAGAGGATGAAAAGAAAGAAAGCAAAGAGGAGAAGAAAGATGGGGAAGAAAAGGAGATGAAAGCCAAAGACGAGGAGAAGGAAGCGTTGAAAGCCCGCAAGCAGGAAGCCATCGAAACCTATAAAAAGCAAGCTGGATTATTAGAGAAAAATAACATTCCTTTTGCATTTGCTTTCATAGATGGTAAAGTCAAAGATTTCAAAACCAATATTCGAAAAATGGTTGAAAGCGGACTTTCAGAAAATGGTGCCCTGAAAGCAATGACAACCGGGCCGGCTCAGTTACTCGGCATTGATCGCCAATATGGCACGGTTGAAAAAGGGAAAATGGCCCATCTGGTCATTACGGACAAACCCTATTTTGACGAAAAATCTCAATTGAAGTTTGTATTTGTTGATGGATATAAATATGAAATTGAAAGTAAATCGCAACGCCCGAAAGAAGCCAACGGAGAAGTGGCAAATATCGCAGGGGAATGGTCGTATGAAATCTCCATACCAGGTATGACCCGAACAGGAAAATTGCAATTGGAACAAAATGGCAGCGATATTACTGTAAAGATGTCAAGTGAAGAAGCTCCGGATAGTTTCATGAATATTGACAATGCCGACATTCAGGGCAATAATCTGGTTTTTACGGCAAACATATCTTTCAGTGGAAACTCAATCAGCTTAGACTACGATCTGACTTTTGATGGGGATACTTTTGAAGGGAATGTTGGAATTGGTGATTTTGGTTCATTTCCTGTAAAAGGCAGCAAGCTGGGAAGCCCGAAATTTTAATAATACAATGAATAAAAAAATAATTATGAAAAATAAAATCATTCTCTTACTGAGCTTCCTGTGTTTTACTTCAGTGTTAATGGCTCAAACCGGGGATCTGCTGTTGAAAAACGGCACTCTTCTTACCATTACCAATGGGGTAATTGAGGAAGCTGATATACTCATCCGCAATGGAAAAATAGTCCAAATTGGAAAAAACTTATCAGCCCCTCAAGGCGTGAAAGTTATGGACATAACCGGACATCACGTGATGCCCGGTATTATTGATGCCCATTCACATATTGCGCTGTCAGCCATCAATGAAGCTACCGATCCGGTTACAGCTGACGTGCATGTAGGCGATGCCCTCAATCCTTTGGATGTTTCCATCTATAGAGCCCTGGCCGGAGGAGTAACTTCTTCACATGCAATGCATGGCTCTGCCAATGCCATTGGCGGCCAATGTCAAACCATTAAGCACCGCTATGGAGTTACCAATCCCAATGCATTGGTGATGGAAGGCGCTCCCCGAACTATAAAATTTGCTTTAGGTGAAAATCCGATGAGAGTACATGGTGAAGGCTACAGCGTGTTACCCCGGACCCGAATGGGAGTAGAACAAGTCATTCGAAATGCTTTTGGTCAGGCAGTCGTATACCGCCAGGAATGGGCAGATTTTAAATCAGGGAAAAGGCAGAACCCTCCCCAGCACTCTGAGAAATTACAAACCATGGTGGACATTCTGAATGGGGACGTCATTATTCATTGTCATTCGTACCGAGCGGATGAAATCCTAATGCTTATAAATGTATTAAAGGATTATGGCGTGAAAAAAATATGTTTTCAACACGTCAATGAAGGGTTTAAAGTAGCTCCTGAATTAGCCGCTTATGGAGCAAGTGCATCTGTATTTGCTGACTGGTGGGCATATAAATTTGAAGTGTATTACTCAACAGCATATAATGCAGCCATATTGGCTAAAAATGGCGTAATCACCTCCATCAATTCTGATTCCGGAGAGTTGATCAGACATTTGTATCATGAAGCGGCAAAAACACAAAGGTATGGTGGTCTTTCAGATATGGAAGCTTTGAAGTTGATTACACTGCATCCTGCCATCCAACTGGGCATTGAAAACCGGGTTGGATCCATAGAAGTGGGTAAGGATGCTGACCTTGCAGTATTTAAAGGCCATCCTCTTTCAATTTACGCCATCCCCCAATATACTATAGTAGATGGTATTGTCAGGTTCAATATCAATGATGATGCCATCGACATGCGTATCGATATCGATCCTACAGAAGCTATTCCAGCCTTTATAGATCACAGCGCTGAAGATCATGATCGCTGCATGCATGGAGTTTATGACATATTATTACTCAGAGATTAATTCAATAAAGAAAGAAATGAAAATAACAAAGAAATATATAGCTGTCCTGATGATGTTCTTTTTCATTGCCTCATATGGACAACAGGTTAAAAAAGGAGAATACGGCAACTTCCTTCTAAAAGGAGCAACCCTACATACAGTCTCCCAGGGAACTATTACAGCAGATCTGCTGATTCGCGATGGAATGATTGCACAAATTGGGCAAAACATTACCGCTGCCGACGCTACGGTCATTTCATGTGAAGGAAAATCAGTGTATCCGGGATTTATTGATGGAGGCACTCGCCTTGGACTTAGTGAAGTGGGCAGCATTTCTCTTACTCAGGACTTTAATGAGCTGGGAGATATTAACCCTCACATGCAGGCATTAACTGCTGTAAACCCCAATGCTGTGGCTATTCCTGTGACACGTACCAATGGCATCACCACGGTGATTGCGATGCCTGCAGGAGGTTTGATCCCTGGAACAGCCGCTCTCATCGACCTGTACGGATATACTCCTGATCAAATGTATGGTGGTTTTAAAGGTTTGCTTATTAACTTTCCTACTTCAGCCCGACGGGGAAGATTTGACAGGAGAAGCGATGAGGAAGTGAAGAAAGCCGAAGAAAGAGCCCTTAAGAGTCTTAATGAGGTGTGGGATAAGGCTATGCTTTACGCAAAAATTGATTCCTCGGGAAAGGCGCAGAAAATGTCCATGAATCAGTATAATCCACAAATGGATGCTATGTTGCCTGCCCTTCGCGGTGAGATGGCAGTGATGATTGAAGTCAACAAAGACAATGACATTCTCAATGCCATAAAATGGGTAAAAGAAAAAAATGTCAAGGCCATTCTAACAGGAGTTTCTGAAGGATTCAGAGTGGCTGAAGAAATTGCAAAATCGGGCATTCCGGTGATTACAGGTCCCGTGTTAGCCATTCCCGGAAGGGCTTCCGACAAATACGACGCCGCATATACCAATGCCTCCATCATGCATAAAGCAGGAGTAAAAGTGGCTATCAGGACTTCAGAAACAGAGAATGTTAGAAACCTGCCTTTTCATGCCGGATTTGCTGCCGCTTATGGCTTAGGTAAAGAAGAAGCCTTAAGAGCCATAACACTCACTCCGGCAGAAATATTAGACGTTGCTGATCAATACGGTTCTTTGGAAGTGGGTAAAAAAGCTAATCTTTTTGTGGCCGACGGCGACCCTTTTGAAATGAAAACCACCATTGAATATCTATTCATCAACGGTTGGAATATACCTCTGGAGAGCAGACATACTTTGCTCTATGATGAGTTTCTTGAGCGCAGTCCGGGATTGAATAAATAGGTCTTATTCTTCATAAAGTTAAAATGAAAACCACCGGTTTCAGTAGAAGCCGGTGGTTTTTTAATGTTGTCATGAACCCGAAAATCCAATAACTAAAGAAATTATATAGCCTGTTTTTGTTAATATTTGGATTATGAAAAATGCTGATAGCAATATATTGAAACAAATTAAAAAAATCGTCAAGGAGCAAGCGCCTAAAGCAAAAATTTATTTATTTGGCAGCAGGTCACAAGGGACATCTAAGAAAACCTCAGATTGGGACTTACTTATTTTGCTTAATAAAGACAACATTTCACACGAAGACGAACAGAAAATTATATATCCCCTATATGACCTCGAATTTGACACGGGAGAAGTAATTAGCCCAATGGTTTACAGCGAAAAAGAATGGAATACCAAATATAAAATCACATCATTCTATAAGAATGTAATGAAGGAAGGGAAACTCTTATGACTGATTATAAGCTCGAAGACTATATAAAATAACGCATTGAGCGTGCACGGGAGACAACAGAAGAAGTCCGAACACATATTGAGAATAAATTTTGGAATACAGCCATCAACAGAATGTATTACGCATGTTTTTATGCCGTAGGAGCTTTGCTCGCAAAACATAAGATTGAAGTAAACAGCCACCAAGGAGTTAGACAGAATTTTGGGAAGAATTTCGTTAAAACCGGAAAATTTGACAACAGATTGGCAAAGCACTTTACAGAGCTTTTTGATAAAAGGCACAAAGGAGATTACAATGACTTTTTTGATTACGATGAAAAGACCGTTTTGAGACTATTTCCTCTGTCTAAAGAATTAACAGAAAAGATAGAAGATCTTTTGAAAGAATAACAACTGCGCAATAAATTATAAATAATCTCTAAATAATCCACTAATTTCAAGCGGCTTACTGTCTGTTGGTTTCATTGCATTATTTTGGCTAAAGCCAATACGTATTCCGATTACTGCAAATGGGCTAAAGCCCATTCCTATTGAAATTTATAAACTGGATTTTATACTTACCCATTGATTTCTTTAAACGAATTTCCACCTACACGAATAAACGACTCAACATTCTCTGCTGACTGTGGACTGCCGACTGCCAACTGGAAACTGCCTACTACACCCAAAGCTACATGCGACCTTACTAAACGAATAAACTCCTAAAAATTAAAACCATCCATGAGAAAAATACTTTCTACCTTAGTTATTTATATTTCAATTTAGAAGCTATGCGATCTTTCATCCAATTCTCATCATTCATCATTTTATTTGGCTTGATATCTTGTATCCCGCAGTCAGATGAAAACATTGCAAAACAATTATCTACCTATGATGATTTGGTGGATTTGTTTCATAGATGGCGGGCTTTTGAAACTCCGCCTTTACTCGACAATGCGCCCGACTACACTTTCGCTACTTTTTCCAAAAGACGCCCAGAGTTTAAAGACTTGCAAAATCAATTGCTGGTAATCGATACATCGGGCTGGAGTATTCCTCAACAGGTCGACTGGCATATTGTAAGGGCGGAAATGAATGGTTATGATTTCAATGACCGGATTTTACTGCCATGGAGTCGCGACCCTGCATTCTATAAAACCGTATGGATGTACCGCAGTGATGTTCCTGCCCATGAAGGCCCGACACATCACCGCACTCTGGAATGGTGGACCTATACCCTCCCCCTGAATACAGAAGAAAGAAACCGACTGCTGGAAGATTTAAAAGTAATCCCTTCCCTTAATGAACAGGCGCAAAAAAATCTTATTGACAATGCACGTGATCTCTGGATTGCAGGTATCAGGGACATCAGAAAACAAATCGATGATCTGAATACCATTTTAAAGTCACGCGGCATTAAGGAAGATATTGAAATAGAAGATGCAATTGTAAAAGCCATAGCGTCGACCCAACAATTTGCAGAATGGCTGGAATTAAAATCTGCTGAAAAAACCGGTCATTCAGGAATAGGCAAAGAAAATTATACATGGTATCAGCAAAATGTTCACTTAGTTCCGTTGACATGGGAAGATGAGGTGATGTTACTAAAGCGGGAGCTGGCACGGGCATGGTCCTCTCTCAAGCTGGAAGAACACAGAAACCGTCATCTTCCTCCTTTACTGGATGCCCAATCACCTGAAGAGTACAAAGCACTGGCAGAAAAATCCGTCCAAAGCTTTATGCGCTTTTTAAAAGATAATGAAATATTCACTGTTCGGGAATATGACGAACCAGCCCTCCGGGCACATTTGGGTCAGTTTTTGCCCAAAGAGAAGAGACACTTTTTCTATATCACCATGCATTATGATCCACGACCCCTCTATTCTCATTTTTATCATTGGTTTGAATTGGCTCAAATGGATCATGAACCCCATGAAAGTGAAATCAGAAAGAGTCCTTTGTTGTATAACATTTTCGATTCCCGCAATGAAGGAATGGCTACAGCAGTAGAAGAGATGTTCATGCAGGCGGGATTGTATGATGAAGACCCCCGCGTGCGCGAAATGGTGTATATCCTCATTGCACAGCGTGCCGCCAGAGGATTGGGATCTTTGTATGCCCATGCTAATGAAATGACAATGGAAGAGGCAGGAAGCATACATTCTGAATACACTCCCCGGGGTTGGATGAAAACCGAAAAAGAACTATTGATCTTTGAACAGCATCTGTACCTCAGGCAACCCGGCTACGGAACCAGCTACATTACCGGCAAGTACCTGTTGGAAAATGCCATGGCCGAACTGGCAAGAATCAGAGAAACAGAAGGTGAAGAATTTACATTAAAAGAGTATTTCGATACACTCAATCGCATCGGCTGCATACCCGCCTCATTGGCGCAATGGGAATTGACCGGAATGAAAGAGAATACATTTCCAGGTATGTAAATTAAAATAAAAACATAGTCTAAAAGAACTTTTTTGAACTTATCATCTTTTTAATTGATTAATCATTTGTTTAAAAAGTATTTCTAAGGTCAATATTCATTTTTGGTTTAAAATCAGTGTAATAAAAAGTTTTTGTAATGTTGTACGTAGCTGAAAGCGCTAAAATAAAAATACAGGAATTACGCGAAAACGGTCAGTTCAATGACCAGTCATTCATCCGGGTATCCGTAACGAGCGGTGGGTGCTCTGGTTTGACATATCAAATGGATTTCGATCAAAAGACTAAACCGGATGATCAGATTTTTGAAGACAACGGAATAAAAATTGTTACCGATTTAAAAAGCTTTCTCTATCTGTGCAATACTACACTTGAATTTTCAGGAGGACTGGACGGAAAGGGATTCTATTTTAATAATCCCAATGCCAGCAGGACATGTGGGTGTGGTGAAAGTTTTGCCTTATAGACTCCCTGATTAGCTTATCACCTTTTACTTTAAATTTAAACTTTGAACATTTCCATCCGTCATTCATACGGGCCAGAAATAAATTGTAATTTTGTGCGAACGAACATTCGTATGGTTTATGAGTAAATTTCAATTTTATCCCTGTACGGTCAGGAAAATCCACCGGGAAACAAAAGATTGCGTCTCTTTAGTATTGGAAATAGACAGCCAATGGAAGGATCAATTTTCCTTTCAAGCCGGGCAATACCTGACATTCAAATGGAACAACAATGAAGGAGAAATCCGACGCTCTTACTCCTTATGTGTAGCTCCTTACGAAAAACAATGGAAAGTCGCAGTGAAAAGAGTGGAAGGTGGAGTATTTTCAACCTTTGTGAATGAGGAACTTCGGGAAGGAGACATCCTGGAAGTAATGCCACCTCAAGGTCAGTTTTTACTCAAAACAGATCCTCAAAAACGTCTATATGTTTTCTTTGCCGCTGGCAGTGGGATTACCCCGATCATGAGTATGATCAAGGAAGTTCTACATCAACCCCATCAGGAGGTAGTACTATTTTACGGAAACCGGTCAACCGATACCATCATTTTCCGAGAAGAAATTGAAGCGCTCAAAAACAAGCATTTGGGACGAATGGCTGTCCATTATATATTGAGCCGGGAAAAGCCCGGAAGTCCATTATTTTTTGGGAGAATTGATGCTGAAAAATGCAATACATACATGGATTTAATATTTGATCCCGAAGAAGTGGGCCAATACCTGATTTGTGGCCCTGAGAAAATGATTTTTGAAGTCAAAAAGGCTCTTTTATCGAGAGGAGTAGTAAAAAGTCAAATTAAATTTGAATTGTTCACCATAGAAAACTTTACTCCATCGCCGGTTGATGAGCAGAAAAAAAATGGACAATCTGGCCCATTGTCATTGATCAGAATCAAAATAGATGGTGTCATTTCGGAGCTGGAACTCCCTCAATACGGAATATCTATCCTGGATGCAGCCATTCATGCCGGTGCCGATCTTCCTTTTTCCTGTAAAGGTGGAGTTTGCAGTACTTGTAAGGCAAAAATTGTGGAAGGACGGGTAAAAATGGATGTTTGCTATGCGCTTGAGGAGGATGAGGTGGAAAAAGGGTATATACTTACCTGCCAATCGCACCCCCAAACTGAACATGTAATGATAGATTTTGATGAAAACTAATTCAACAAAAGAAAAGATATTTTTCCACGCGGCTTTGCTGTTTAGGGAAAAAGGGTATACTGCAGCCTCCATCAGAGGTATCGCTGATCATGTAGGCATAGAACCTTCGAGCATCTACAGTCATATCCGGTCAAAAGAAGACATACTGGTGAAAATATGTATGGATGCCGCCGGATATTTTACAAATGGAATGTCCCACATAAAAAACAGTTCGAAATCAACATGGGAAAAAATCAACCTGCTTATCGACCTGCATATCCAGGCAGTAGTTAATGAACCGACTACCATTACAGTATTCACGGATGAATGGAAACACTTGCCGGAAGATACCCTTCAAACATTTTTAAAAATGAGAAAAGATTACGAAGCGGGTTGGAAAGAAATTATTGAAACAGGGATCAAAGAAGGCTTTATTCATCCCGGAGAGCCCTGGATCATCCTTCAAACCATACTTTCTTCCATGCGATGGATCAATGATTGGTATGCCCCGGACAAAAAAGATAAAATCTCCCGGGTTCAGTTGGAAATTAAAAGTATGATTTTAAGAGGATTAAAGAATTTGTAACCTAACGAACATTTGTTCGCTTTTTATTGTTATATTTGTATTCATTGAATTGAATTAATGTATACGATTTGAGACTAAAACTAGCACCCGTGTTGTGGCGACACGAGTGCTTTTTTGCAACCATTTTCCATATTTAATCCAACACCTATGAATAAAATCACCTCTTTGGAAGAGCGGTTCCAGGCTAAGATTGATCTGGATGAAAAAATAGAACCTAAAGACTGGATGCCCGAAGCATACAGAAAAACTTTAATACGCCAAATTTCCCAGCATGCGCATTCTGAGATCGTGGGGATGCTTCCTGAAGGAAATTGGATAACTCGGGCTCCCTCCCTGAGGAGAAAACTGGCATTGCTCGCTAAAGTTCAGGATGAAGCCGGTCATGGATTATATCTCTATGCTGCATGTGAAACATTGGGTGTGGAAAGGGAAGAATTACTGGACCAGTTGCATTCCGGCAAAGCAAAATATTCGAGCATTTTTAACTACCCAACGCTCACATGGGCAGACATAGGCGCCATCGGGTGGTTGGTGGACGGTGCTGCCATCATGAATCAGATTCCTCTATGCCGTTGCTCTTTTGGCCCGTATGCCAGGGCAATGGTCAGGATATGCAAGGAAGAGTCATTTCATCAAAGACAGGGCTACGAAATCATGCTCACGTTGTGTAGAGGCAGCGCAGAACAAAAAGAAATGGCTCAGGAAGCACTCAACCGCTGGTGGTGGCCATCGTTGATGATGTTTGGTCCAAGCGATTCGGATTCAATGCATTCTGCACAATCGATGAAATGGAAAATTAAACGCTTTACCAACGATGAATTAAGACAGCGCTTTGTGGATATTACAGTTCCTCAGGCAGAAATCCTGGGACTGACTATTCCCGATCCGGATTTGCACTATAATGACAAAACCGGACATTATCAATTTGGTACCATTGACTGGGAAGAATTTTGGCGTGTAGTAAACGGCCATGGTCCTTGCAATGCCGAAAGACTTCAGGCTAGGATCAACGCTCATGAGGAAGGCCAATGGGTGAGGGACGCTGCTCTGGCTTATGCTGAAAAGCAGAAAAATATTACAGATCAAATGAAAGTAGCATAAAATGACAAAAAAGGACTGGCCATTATTTGAAGTATTTATTCGATCGCGAAACGGATTGAGCCATAAACATGCTGGCAGCCTCCATGCTGCTGATGCAGAGATGGCCATTCGAAATGCCAGAGACGTGTATACCCGGAGAATGGAAGGCATCAGCATTTGGGTGGTTGAGTCCAAATACATTACTGCCTCCAACCCCGATGACCAGGAGATGCTATTCGAACCGGCAACAGACAAAGTTTATCGACATCCCACTTTTTATAACTTGCCCGATGAGGTTAAGCATATATAAAAATCCTGAAATTCAATCATGACAATTAAAGTTGAACCCAACCTGATCAGATATATACTACAATGGGCTGACAATTCAATGATATTAGGCCAGCGATTGGGAGAATGGTGTGGTCATGGCCCTGTATTGGAACAAGATATTGCCATTACCAATATTGCCCTGGATCTGATAGGTGAAGCGAGAAATCTGTATCAATATGCTGCCCGGTTGGAGATCAATAAATCAGAAGACTACTACCCATTTCTTCGAAAAGAACGGGAATTCTTTAATGTTCAGTTAGTGGAATTACCTAACCGCGATTTTGCATATACCATAGTCCGGCAATTTCTGTATGATGTATTCCATATTCATTTTCTGCAACAGATGGTGGAAAGCAATGATAAAGATCTGGCAGCCATTGCTGCCAAGTCCATTAAGGAAGTTCAATACCATCTGGATTATTCGACCGACTGGTTGATCCGGCTTGGTGATGGCACTGTGGAAAGTCATCAAAAAATGCAAAAAGCATTGAATGACTATTATCCCTGGAGCGATGAGTTCTTCATACCCAGCGATGCAGACCTGTGGGCATTTCAAAATATTGGAGGGCCGGATCTGGAAAAAATGAGAACTGAAGTCAATAATTACCGGATCATGAACATTGAAAAAGCCACCTTACAGTTGCCAGAACAGAAATATGCACAAAGAGGTGGAAAAGGAGGCATCCATACAGAACATATGGGTTACATTCTTGCTGATTTGCAATATATGCAAAGAACATATCCCGGAGTACAATGGTAAGGAAATAGACCTATTGGAATATTGAGTAAATTTTACCTATTTCTTAATGGATAACATTCAAAAAATAAAAAATATACTTTCCGGCGTTACCGACCCGGAAATTCCTGTTCTTACCATTGAGGACATGGGAATATTGAAGGATATCAGGATAAACGATGATCAGGTAATCATCACCATAACACCTACATATACAGGCTGTCCAGCTATGGACATGATCGAAGTGAATATTAAAGCTGCCTTGCAGGAGGCTGGCTTTGGAAATGTAGAAGTCGTAAGTGTATTGAGCCCCGCCTGGACAACAGACTGGATGACGGAAGAAGGAAAAAGTAAGTTAAAGGAGTATGGCATTGCGCCTCCTGAAGGAACAGCAGCAGGTAAAAGTTCAATATTAGGAAGAGGCGTTAACCCTCAATGTCCATTTTGCGATTCTAAAAACAGTGAGTTGATCAGCCATTTTGGATCCACTCCATGCAAAGCTTTGTATCGTTGCAAAGTCTGCCTGGAACCGTTTGACTATTTTAAATGCATATAAACCATGGAAACATTAATAATACACCGCGATAAAGGTACGGCAACTTTGACCCTCAATCGTCCGGATAAATACAATAGCATTAACACAGAGCTAGCGCAGGCCTTACAAATGGCATTAGAAAAATGCGCCCATGATGAAGACATTCGATGCATAGTCCTTACGGGTAAGGGGCGTGCATTTTGCGCCGGACAGGATCTGGGTGAAGTGGTGGATCCAAATGGTCCGTCCATAGATACCATAGTCAGAGAAAATTACAATCCCATCATTATGGCCATTCGCTCCATTGAAAAACCGGTCATCGGAGCCGTCAATGGTGTGGCTGCCGGAGCGGGAGCTAATATTGCATTGGCCTGTGATGTTGTCATTGCTGCACAATCCGCATCATTTATGCAGGCCTTTAGCAACATTGGTCTGATCCCGGATAGTGGAGGGACATACACCCTTCCCCGGCTTATCGGCTGGCAAAAAGCCAGTGCCCTGATGATGCTGGCAGAAAAAGTACCCGCTTCAGAAGCCGAAAAAATGGGCATGATCTATAAGTGCTATCCAGATGAAATTTTTCAAAAAGTCGTCCATCAACTCTCCGCTAAATTAAGTCAAATGCCCACACTGGGACTGGCATATACCAAAAGAGCATTGAATCATAGTGCAGTCAATTCGCTTCAGCAACAGTTAAATCTGGAAGATCAATTACAAAGTTTGGCCGGCAACACCTACGATTATCAGGAAGGAGTAAAATCTTTTCTGGAGAAACGAAAACCCATCTTCAAAGGAAAATGAAGCAACAAGTCAGCATCATCGGCGCAGGAGCCATGGGTACCGGAATAGCTCAGGTGGCTGCAACAGCCGGTTGGGATGTATTACTATATGATACTGATGAAAATGCTTTAGAACGTGCTAAAATTCAACTTTTTCAAATACTGGACAAAAAGGTCGAAAAAGGAAAATGGAGTAAAACCATAGCACTTGAAGTTAAAAACAGAGTTTCCTTTGTTTCCGTATTAAATGAAATAAAACATTCATTTTTGTTCATTGAGGCCATCGTAGAAAATGCGGACATCAAATCCCAGCTATTTCAATCTATTGAAAAAATGGTTAGTCAAAAAGCCTTGATGGCTTCCAATACTTCCTCATTATCCATTACAAAATTAGCTGCCTCATTAAAACATCCTGAACGTTTTATTGGTCTTCATTTTTTTAATCCCGCCCCGGTAATGCCATTGGTTGAAATCATTCCTGCTTATCAGACTGATGAAAATATTCTTATAAAAGCCATTGAGATCATGGAAACATGGGGGAAAGAAATCGTTATAGCCAAAGACACTCCCGGTTTTATCGTCAACAAAATTGCCCGCCCTTTTTATAGTGAATCTCTGAGAATAATGGAAGAGGGATTCGCCACACCCCATGAAATCGATTGGGTAATGACTGAAAAATTGGGATTCAGAATGGGCCCTTTTGCATTGATGGACCTGATAGGGCATGATATCAATTATCAAGTCACAGAGTCAGTCTGGAGATCCTTCTATTTTGATACCCGCTATACTCCCAGCCTGATCCAGAAAAAATTGGTGGAAGCCGGTCACCTGGGAAGGAAATCAGGGAAGGGATTTTATGATTATAGTATCAACTCCGCCCCTCAACTTTATCCACCTGTCCCGGAATTACAGTCCCGAATCGCCAACAGGATCTTGGCTATGCTTGTCAATGAGGCTGCCGATACTGTGTACAAGGGAATATGCTCTGAAAAGGATGCAGATAAAGCAATGACTTTGGGTGTCAATTATCCCAAAGGACTCATTCAGTGGGGCAAGGAAACAGGATTCCACACCATTGTGGATACATTGGATCAATTGTACGATTTTTACAGAGAAGAACGATACAGGACAAGTCCCTGGCTGAGAAATAAAATATAATTATGAAACCATCAAAATCATCTGCTATCCAAATTGTTCAAGATAAAATGATGGCCAATGACTGGTTTTCACAATGGCTGGGCATTCAAATTCTTGAAGTGACTCCAGGGTATTGCAGGTTGAGTATGCTTGTGCGTGAAGAAATGTTGAATGGCTTTAAAGTAGCCCATGGAGGCATTACCTATTCATTGGCTGATAGTGCACTGGCTTTTGCCTCCAATTCTCTGGGCAAACATGCCGTCAGTATTGAAACATCCATTTCCCATTTGCAAAAAGTGATTGCAGGGAATATTCTTACTGCCGAAACCACGCTCTGGAAACAGGGTAAAAACATTTCAACCTTTCATGTAGAAATAAAGAATGAAAATAGCGACCTGGTTGCACTTTTTAAAGGAACGGTCTTTCATACCGGCAAAAACTGGGAATAATTACCTGTTTAGGCCTCAGTCATTAATGATTGCAATTGGTTTATAATTACACTTTTCGACTGCACTCCGGCTACTCTCCATTTCAGTTCACCATGCTGATAAATCATCAGTGTAGGTATTGATCGTACATCAAGTTTTTGGGCTATCGCCTGATTTACATCCACATCGATTTTAACGATTTTTACCTGCTCACCCAGTTCATTTTTAATTTCATTGAGTATGGGGGTTACCATTCTGCATGGGCCGCACCAATCGGCATAAAAATCGATCAAAACCGGAATATCACTATTGATAATATCTTGAAAACTTGTTTTTGTCATGATTTTACTTTTTTAAATTAATAGTATTAATCCTTTTTAGGATGCATTAGTTCCATTCTATAATAAATATTGCATTAAATCACCCAAACAATAAGTATTACTTATAGATTAATGGCATTCGACATAAAATACCTAAAATAAAAAACCTGAAGATTGAAAACTTTATTCTATCATTGAGAAAAAGAAGTTTTATGATGAGAGACCCTTTTTATTATTTCCTAATGGTATTCGCTGCACTTGTTTTTTTAGGTTGTTCAGGAAGCGGCAAAGATCCCCGAAAATCAAAAAAAGCCAAGGATCCTGCATTTTTTGATTTGGTGGAAGGATATTATAGCAATCCACAAAATACAGACGAAAAACAACAAAATGAAATCATTGAATTCGGACTGGACAACAACTTACCATTGCAAAGAACTGCGTTGGGAACTTATTATTATGTCAAAGAGCCTGGAGTCGGCCCTCCTTTAAGAAATGGCGAAAGCATTTCTGTACACTACAGGGGTTATTTTCTTGATGGCAGAGAATTTGATTCCAGTTACCGGAGAAATCAACCGCTCAAGTTCCAGATTGGTCAAATGATCAGTGGGTGGAATGATGCATTGCTTCACTTTCAATCCAAATCCAAAGGTACGATCATCGTTCCTTCGAGATTAGGGTATGGTGAACAAGGACATCCCTCAGGAGTAGTTCCTCCAAATACCATCATTGCATTTGATGTGGAAGTTCTTTATTAGACAAAAAAACTTACAATACCTTTGAATTTATTGTAATCTTAAGAATACAACAACCTCTGCTAAATTTATGATTTTATTGCATCATTTCATGCAAAAGATGTGTAGCTTTTCAATTCAATTTTTTGGTAACAAATGTAAAACATAATTAAGTTAAATAACAAATAAGCCAGAGTTCAATCTCAGTGCTTATTAAATAGATAAAATTGAAAATACCTGAACAATGTTCATTAAATCCTCTTTTTATTAAGGTTCTATACCTAATATCAATAAGGGTACCGGCGGACTATTTCGACCCTGTCTCATCACATTATAAACCTCACCTTCGTAATATGCAATCCCACTACTCATTTGAGATTGCATTTTTTTCATAGGTAATATTTCTATCCCCAAATTAATAACTCCTCCAGAATAAAATAGCATATGTTTTACAAATAAATCAAAGGCTACGAAAGCATACTTGCCGAATTGAACTTCAATCGCGATTTTATCTTTGACATAGTCTGTTTGGTTATAGCTAAAAATTGGTTCTTTCTCACCATAGGAAATTAAAAATTCTTTCTGTTTTTTAGCTGGCATCAGAATACTTTTTTCCATTAACTCCCGATTTAAAGTAATGAAATAATTATATCGGCTTTCTTTCCATCCTCTTTTATTAAATTCTGCTTTGAAGGATTTATTTATATCAATAGGAGAAAATAATGCAGTACCCTTTTTAGTTTTTTCTTTACTGATTTTGGTTTTAAAATCATCAGCATGAATACTTTCTATAACTTCCTTTATTTCATCATACAAGCTATTATAATGCACAATTAAATATTCTTCTCCATTTAGATGTGAATACTTGTGTGCAATTTTCATTTGTCGCCATTTTTTTCATTAAAAAGTTCAAGTTCAAGCCATTCTTTGGGTTTCTGAGCGACTTTATCTCTTTCTGAAGGTTTGTGAATAGGTTTATTAATAGGTCTTACTTTTAGATTTCCTTCTTTTAAATCAGCTATTCTTTTATTGGCAATTGAACAATATATATTTTCCTTCTCAATCCCAATTGCATTTCTATTATTTTTTATTGCGCCAATTACAGTGGAACCCACACCAGCAAATGGGTCAAGTACCCAACTTTTTTCATTTGTTAGGGCCAGAACACATCGTTCAACCAATTCAATAGGGAATTGGCAAGGATGATCTGTCTTTTCTGGATGATTAGATTTCACGTTTGGTATATTCCACATTTCTCTATCCCAATCTTGCTCAATGATCTCCCAAATATCGCTTGGATTTTTTCCCTTAGGGTTTCCAGATATTTGCCCTTTTCTGGGACCTTTAAAATGTCGCTTACCAGGATACTTAGCTGGAATTCTAACATTGTCAAGATTAAATATATAATCATCCGACTTACTAAACCATAAAATTGTTTCATACCTGCCACTAAAGCGGTTGCTGGCATGTAAACCATGACCAAAATACCAAATAATCCTATTTCGCAGTTTTAATCCATGTTCTTTAAAAATCTGGTAGTAAAAGATATCCAATGGAAAAACCTCTCCTTTTTCAACATAATTTCCAACTTGCCAACATAGATTTCCTTTCATTGAAAGGGTACGGACAAGTTCATCAATGATATTCTCTTGTGTTTCAAGATAATTTTCGATACTTGTTTTGGTTTCATAAGATTTCCCAATGTTATAGGGTGGAGAGGTTAAGATGAGATCAAACTTTTCATCATCAAACGATTTCAATACTGATAAGCAATCTCCATTTATAACATTATAATCTAAGCCAGGGTTGATAAAATCAAACAATGGTTCTTTTACATTCATATTTACTTCCTATTCGCTAATATTTTCAAAGTTAATCATATTATCCTAAATTATCATCTAAAATATAGAGTGATTTGAACAAAGTACTATTAATGATTGAAATTATTTGTTCCCCAATTTTACAGGTTTTTGATTCACAAAAATTAGATTACTCAGGAAAATTCTCCTCCTAAAACCCTTTTAACGCTTCTATCACCTTTACTGCCAATTCCGTGCTTACTTTCAGCTGAGCTTCGCGAGTAGAAGCACCGATATGTGGTGAAAGAGAAATTCTGGCATGGGAAAGCAAACGGGAATCTGGATGGGGTTCATTGTCAAATACATCCAGGCCACAGGCTGCGATAGTTTCATTATTGAGAAAATGGAGCAGTGCAGCTTCATCCACTGTGCCTCCACGGGAACAATTTACGATTATAGCACCCTTCTTCATTCTTCCAAACTCCTTTTCTCCTAAAATGGGTTTGCCTATATGAGGGATATGAAGAGAAATAAAGTCGGATTCTTCCAACATTTTTTCAAAAGCTACGGTTTTAATCGAAAAAAAAGTAGAGTACAGTCCACTTCCCATTTTAATTGTAGCCTCATTTACATAGGGATCCACCGGTAAAATCTGCATACCCATTCCCAAAGCAACACTGGCCATTTCTCTACCAATCTGGCCAAAACCAATGATGCCTAGTTTTTTACCGTCCAACTCTATACCATTCGTATAATTTTTCTTCAATTTTTCAAATTCATCCGCTCCCCTGACCGGCATCTCTCTGTTGGATTGATAAAGAAATCGGGACAGGGACAACATATGCGCCATGGATAGTTCAGCCACAGATCTTGATGAAGCAGCAGGGGTATTTACAACTTTAATCTTTCTACTTTGAGCAAACTCTACATCAATATTATCCAAACCCACTCCCCCACGTCCGATGACTTTCAACTGTGGACAGAGACTAATCAGTTCTTTTCTGACCTGAGTAGCGCTTCGTACGCATATGCCATTATATGCCGGTAAACGCGAAGGAAGTTCATCCTGAGGAATTTTAAAATTATGTACCTCAATACCAGCTGCTTCAAGCATCCGTTGCCCTTCAGGGGCTATACCATCATTGATTAATATTCTTGCCATAATTGAATCAATTCTTCTTTGAGGGGGCAAAGTAAATCAATTCACCCTCTATTTTACAATATGTCGGACGAATTAATTGTCAGGATACCTCTTTTTAAATGGTCACTTCTTTAATACCTAATAAAAAGGATCTTACATCCTGAGCAGTGAGTTCGGGATTTTCCTCCATAGGCACATGGCCCAGGTCAGGATAAATGATGACTTTGGCGCCCGGAATATCGTTTTCAAACTTTTTGGCATTCTCCAGAGGGATCCAAAAATCCTGAGCACCCCAGATGATGAGGGTGGGACAGCTGATTTGATTCAATTGATGGGTATTGTCCTGGTATGGTGTCTGAATTCTGTCGATCAAAGCCTTGCGATTTCCTTTACGCAATGCCAGATCATGGTAACGTTCAACCAAATCCTCTGAAACCTTATCCTGATTTGCATACACTTCTTTCAGGTTTTGCTCAACTACCGATCGGGGTGTAATGTATTTCAGCATAGTTTTCACTACCGGAATTTTTGCTAATCTGAAAATAGACCCTCCTTTACCGGTTTGCGGATATCCTGCTGCATCGATCAAAACCAGATGGGTTACTTTTTCCGGATATTGCAAGGTATATTCCCAGGCGATCTGACCCCCCAAAGAATTTCCGGCCAATGCAAATGAATGGATTCCAGCCTGTGACATCAGTTGATCAACAAAATCCACATAAGCATTCATTGAATAATCCCGATCTTTTGATGGACCAGTAAGACCAAATGCAGGGAGATCAAAACTATGGATGATGAATTCATTTTGCAACTGATCCACCCAACCTTCCCAGGTATGCAGGGAGGCCCCCGTTCCATGAATCAACACCAAATGCTTGTCTCCATACCCCTGCTTACGGTAGTGCACGTCCATGTCCTTCATCCGGATAAACTCTGAAGGAGGAGTGGCATATTTTTGTTTTAATGATTCCACTCCAATATCCCGGTCTGCCAGCAGAAAGAAAACAAATGCTAAGGAAATAATTACAGCAATAAATACTGTAAGTATAGTTTTTCTCATTTCTCGATCAAATTTTTAGTTATACGAAGTGTAAATATAATATTCACTTCCGCTGCATAGGCAAATTCTTTTTTAAATAATTTTTCTATTTAACATGAATCATGTTTTAAAAATAAGTTCTTTTTTCTTATTCAATATTGACATTCTAAAGACTTATTAGCGAGTAACTCATGAAAGTAATTTAATTATACCTCTTCAGGACATGAGTTTAGTTGAAACTTTGAAGACAATAAAATAAAAGCCTAAAATGTGACTTCAGGACTCATTGACAATAAGTCTGAACCCTACTCCATGAACATTTTCCAAAAGTATGGCCGGATCATTTGACAAACATTTCCGGAGTCTGCTTATAAACACATCCATACTTCTCCCCAGAAAATAATCATCCTGCCCCCAGATTCTATGTAGAATCTCCGCTCTCTTCAAGGTGGTATTTTGATTTTTAATAAGCAATTCCAAAAGATCGCATTCCTTTTCCGTCATGTTCTTAACCCATTCATCATTATAAAATAGCTTAAGATTGACCTTATCGAGTTTGTATTTTCCAATAAACAGGAAAGGTTCGGAAGCCTGGATGATAAATTTTCTTTTTAGAAAGATCTCCACCTTCAAAATTAACTCCTCAATGTCAAATGGTTTGGTGATGTAATCATCCCCTCCCAAAGCAAGTCCATTGAGCTTATCTTCCTGCATGGATTTTGCCGTAAGGAAAATAATCGGAATATGTGGGTTGGACTTCCTGATCTGAGAGGCTACTTCAAAACCATCCACTTTGGGAAGCATGACATCCAGGATACATAAATCAAATGAATTCTTTTTATACAATGACAAAGCTTCACGCCCATCCGGACAATGCAGGACTTCGAAACCGGCCTCCTCGAGATTATCCCGGGTAAGGTAACTAAGGGTTTCATCATCTTCCACATATAAAATAGTGGCCTTCTTTCTCAGTTCTTTATCTTTTTCAGTAGCATTTTCCCTATTCATATTCAATCTTTAATGGTACTTATATGTGTTGGTGATCCAGTTTCTTCACACCTCTTTTTTCCTTTATGATATTTTCGTAAGCAGACATTTCAATGACTACTGTAGTGCCTATATCCGGTTCTGATTGAATACTCAACTCCCATCCATGAGCTTTACATATATTTTTAACGTAAAACAATCCCAGTCCAAAACCTTTGATGTTGTGAATGTTGCCCGTTGAAACGCGGTAAAATTTCTCATAGATCTTTTTTAAATTTTCTCTGGCTATTCCAATGCCATTATCTATCACTTTCAATCTGCAATGGCCATTTTCCCTTTCCAAAATAATCTCAACATGGGGTCCGGATTCTTTGCTGTATTTGATGGCATTATCCAGCAGATTATATATCACGTTGGTAAAATGTATTTTATCAGCCGATAAAAGAGTATAGGTTTTTGGCGCTGTGTATTTGATTGTTCCCAATGGAAGTTTATCCCCTTCTACTCTTGTAATTTCAGCGATAATTAAAGATGGTTCAAAAACTTCCCTATTTAAGGTAAAACCTTCATCTTCCAGCTTAGCAATATTCAATACTTTTTCCACCTGATCATTCAATCGGGAATTTTGTTGATTAATGATTTCAGCATACCTTTTCAATTTTGGCTCACTTTTTATTGCCTGACTCTGGCTGAGGACATCCGTAGCGATTTTAATGGAAGCAATAGGTGTCTTAAACTCATGCGTCATATTATTGATGAAGTCTTTTTGCAATTCTGAAAGCTTTTTTTGTTTAACAATAATCCACATCGTATATAGAAAAAAGATTACTGCCAAGGTAGTGATCATTGAAAAAATTACAGAAATACGGATATTGCTCAATAAATAGCTTTCCCGTGAAGGAAACTTTACTACAAAGTAATAAATGAGATCATCAAATTTTGGAAGTGACTCGGTGGATTTCATTTGCGCTTTACTATCTGCCACGATTTTACAGTAATTTCCATATACCAGGTGATCAGAATAACAATCATACACAGCATATTCAAAGTCCGTCTTGATGGAGTACTGTTCAAAAAGTGTCAGTAGATTGTCTTCCAGAATGTTTGCATCAATAGAGCTATTCACATTTACCGCATATATATTGGACGATCTCCTTTGGATCAGGTTTTGTTTGGGTAATTCTATATTATTATAGGTGGCAATGTTTTCAGCTACTTGCCTGAGTGCTATATGAACAGTCTGATCAAATTCCTGATCCTTTAAATCCCAACTTTTTATCAACCAGTAGGATTGGGTGAAAATAATACCCAACACCACTATCCCTCCGAAAAACAATAAACTGGTAATGTAACGTGATGGCATGATGATATACAGGTTATAATAGTTGAAATATTAACGATAAGTTATTTGCATTCATTATGATGTAACTTGATGTAAAGTAAGAATGATCGGATTGATTTGCATTAATCCAGGAAGATTAAAAAATAAAAGAGGTTACCCATAAATGACAATGTTCGGGTTTTAACATTTTCCTTGAGGCTAAAAACAAATATTTTGTACATATGTAGACAAAATATATAAAGTTTTTACTAATCTTACATTTCGATAATTCGTATTAAAACTGTATTTTATTAATATATCTAAATTGAAATCAAATGAAAAAATTACTACAAAATTTGAGTTTTATTTTCCTTCTTGCACTTCTGTTTTCTTCCTGTTATACTTATACATTTTCAGTAGGCAGAGGGGCTCAGACCGGATTGGAAATACAAGGTAAAAATCATTATTTAATTAATGGACTTGCCCCTGTCGGCACTAAGGATTTCAGAGAGCTCGCAGGAGATGCGACTGATTATGATGTCACTATTACCCATACTTTTGTTGATGGATTGTTATCGCTTTTGACGGGGGGTATATATTCACCCACTACTGTGATTGTCAAAAAGTAAATCACAAAAACCGGTTAGGCTGCGATCTCTCGCGGCCTTTTTTTTTCTTACGCTCCTTCCCATTTTATTTTTCCTTATCTTTGCCTTAGGAAATTTAAATTTGAAAATAATTTTTTTTTGAAATTCCGCATCCTGACGGTAATCCATCAATAAGATTTTCATTTTTTTAAATATGCAAATGAATTTTTGAAACCCGGGTACCGGGTTCACAATGGGTAAAATTTTTATAAAGAAGTCCACTGCGACATTTTTATCATTAAATTTGCATTATGCATTT
>JRYF01006773.1_pt1 | contig 27264 bp, 22 predicted proteins | sample 235331 | NCBI WGS metagenome assembly JRYF01 (sample SAMN03074217, study PRJNA261475) | activated sludge metagenome | biome: Wastewater Treatment Plant; feature: Wastewater; material: Activated sludge; isolation source: activated biomass of a wastewater treatment plant treating hydrocarbon... ...
CTACAATGGCTTGAGTATTAACAAAATTAACATATTGGATGGTGGTGGTTAATCTTCCATCGAAATCAGGATGGTTCTCTTTATGCAAAAGTTTACCCTGCATAGAATATATGTATATTTCTACCGGACTCTTTTCAGCAACAAATTCCAAAGTAAAGCTTTCACGCGCAGGATTTGGGTATACTTTATATTCCATTTCCTGGAGCGTTTCTCTCTGGCTCCAGTCTATTTCCATTCCTTTCTCTCCTCCATTCACTGTACTTTGCTGGCTCTCTTTCGGATCATATTTAGCGCTTTTTTTCAATGTTATTTCAATGACTCCGTGCAATGCCCGATATCCGTATTTTTCAATGGCTTTTTCTCCTTTCAATACATTTATCTTCTCGATATCCCCAGGATTGATATTCAATCCTTCTCCGCGAGTGCTGTTTACCACCACTCCGCTTACAACAAATAATGGAAATTCACCATCAGTCTTATCTAATTTTCCAGAAACTTCAATTTGAATTTCAGTCGGTGAAGAAGAATGAGGCACTTTAGTAATAAATTTTAAAAGTTCATGTATTTCGGTTTCATCTTTTTCCTTTTTGGCTTCGAACGCTACGGTTTCCTCTTGAAGTTTAAACCTTACCGGCAAGGTGTACAATACTTTGACTGCTCGATCGCGTTGTCTGCCGGGGATCCACTTTTGATCCATACTATTCATGGAATTTACCACTTCCAGCGCTGCAACTCCACAACCGGCACCGATATCCCTTACAATCTTAGCCTGTGAAATACTTCCATCCTTTTCGACAATAAACTGAATAACAACCATCCCTTCGACACCATTTTCCCTGGCAATGGCAGGATATTTAAGATTGTCGTGAACATACTTCAGCAATTTTTGCTTAGCACATTCATTCTTTTCGCTATCCCCAAGCTTTGCATCTTCACATCCCGGAAAACGAGGCATTTTCTCAGCAGTAGTAAAAATTTCTTCTCCGGTAATTGGAGGTGGTGGCGGGGGTGGAAAAGATGCAGGTACAGGCGGAGAATCCGGTGAATCAGGTGCAGGGGGAACAGGATTAGCTACACCCATATTTGATTCATTGATTGAAAACCGTACAGGCAACGTATACATCACTTTAACCGGTATATTATCCTGCATACCGGGTATCCACCGATCTTTCAGATTATTCATATTCATTACAATCCTTTCCGCCTCGCTTCCCAGCCCACCACCGGGATTACGCATTACTTTTGAGCCGGAAATTCTTCCAAATTCGTCAATGACAAACTGTATGACAACCATCCCCTCGATTCCAGCTTCTTTATCATCAAGCGGATATTTTAGCTGAGAATAAATATACTGTATGAGTTTCTCTTTAGAACAGGCATCTTTCTCCTGATCCGTGCCATCTATATCTTCGCATCCTGGAAACCTGGGCATTCTTTGAACCTGGGTAAAAATTTCGCCCTGCTCTGAAAAGGAATTGGTCATATAGACATCATTCTCCGTATTACTACTTTTCTTGTTTTCAGGCAAAGTATCCTGAGTCATAGTAAATCCGAAACTTTCCAGCTCCCCTGTCAGTAATGTGTGATTTGAAAAAAGCAAAATGGCCAAAACAAAGGCCGGAACAGCCACCAGGTATTTTACCAAAGCGCTCCTTCCTGAAGGTTTTCTGTACATCATGGTAATACGATTTTTAATTTGTGAATTAAAGAAATGATTAGCCAGGGCAATCTCAAGTCCGGATGTCGATTGCCCCAGCAGAATTTGGCCATAATTCTTTTTATCATTGATTTGAAGCACCGATGCATCAGCATGATATTCATGGGCTTCCTTGATCGCTTTTTTGTATAATGGTATTAATGGATGAAACCAAAAAAATACATGAATCAGCTCTACCACCAAAACATCTAATGAATGCAGGTTTCTGACGTGAGTGAGCTCATGTTGGATAATGCTCTCCACTTCCTTTTTCAAGGGTAATTTCTTACTTATAAATACCCAGTGGAAAAAGGAAAAAGGAAGATGGAAATGTTGCGTTTCCACCAAAATATATTTTCCCTTAGGTGTCTTATCTCCTTCGGTATACAGAGCTCGGATCCTTAACAATCCATGAAAAAGTTTCAATCCCGTAGTGAATACGCCAACTAAATATAAGAATAACAATATTTGTTTCCACCATGGAGTGGATGGGATTTCGGAGGAAACAGGTTGTTCGGCTACCCATTCTGTCCAATATCTTGAAGAGTCAGATAGAATATAAAATATACCTCCATCATTTTGAGCTCCTGAAAAGATCCAATCTTTAATCATTGGTCCCAAAACGGGAATGAGCAAACCCAAAAAGAGTGTGGACAACAAATAATATCTATTGATCCAAAAAAATGTTTCCTTCCGAAGAAACATGTAGTAAATTCCGTAGAATACTAACCAACAAAGGCTTACATGAATAAAATACTGTATCATTATTCTTTTTCGTCGAGTTGTTTTTTAATCTCCTCAAGCTCCGACAATTTCAAATCATTTTCTTTTACAAGAAAGGATACCAATTCATTCATTGATCCTTCAAAATACATTGATACCAATCGTCTGAATGAAAATTTAAAATAATCACTCTTGTCCACCAATGGGTAATACAAATATGCCCTCCCATAACCTTTATGCCCAACAAATCCTTTCTTCTCAAGCAGACGTACTATTGAAGAAATTGAAGAATGTGGTGGTTTCGGGTCCATATTTTCAATCAGTTGTGTTACTGTCACTTCTCCATGATCCCAAATCATCTGCATAATCTCCTCCTCTGCTCTTGTTAGTTTTATCATATTTATTAATTATTATTAAAAAAATCAAATTGCTTCTATTACTCTATTGTCTCACTGTAAGGTGTTGCATTTCTTTCAAATACCTTATTTTCTCTCTACTATACATTTTTATATCTTCTCTGTTGTCACTAGAACGTAGATAACGTTCGTAGTATCGGATGGCTATATTTTTGTCTTTATAGTACTTAGAAGCGGCTTCTGCCATAAAATATAATAAGATCGGTTCTGCCATATACCTGTAACTCCATTCATATGCCGGGATAGCATCCTTCCATTGGTTCAAATCAGAATGAATACGACCAATATGTTTGTAATATAATGCTAAATTACTGGATGTGCCTGCCTCTACCGCTTTATTGAGATGATAGATAGATGCCACCATATCCTCTTTCTTTTCATAAGCAAGACCCAAATAATAATGAGCATATTCCGGATCTCCTTCATTGACTAATGATCGCTCCAAAAAAAATATTGACCGGTCAACTGAATCAATCTGAAGCAATGAAAACCCCATCATTTTATTGTAATAATTGGTAAAATCTACCTTTCCTATGATCTTGTTGAGTACAAATACGGTACTGTCATACATCCGTTGTTTATAATAATTTTTTGCACTCAGTTGGTGGAAAGCTATATTTTCTTCGTCAATGGATAGGCCAATTCTTATGAGACTATCTGCCAAACGATATTGTCCGGTCTGAGTCCATAAATCAGCCACAGCCCCTAATGAGACCAAATCCTGATTATTGAGTCGAATGGCTTCCTGATAGAAACCCATTGCTTCCTCAGGCAAACGAGCTTTCATATATAATTGACCTAGTTTCCTGTAATACAAAGGATTTTCTGGAAATGAATCCTTCAGCATCCGGTTATAATTGATTGCTTTGGGAATGTTTTCTTCAGTTTCATATATATTAGATAGATGAATAAAGGCATTTTTGAAATACAATTCATTGCTTTCTATGCGATGAAAATAGCTGCGAGCCTTATGTAATATACCTAAACGGTATGCCGATATTCCCGCTTGTTCCATACATGGATAATTGCCTTCATCTGATTCAAAGCAACTTTCGAAAAATTGAAGCGCTTTAAAATACTCCTGCTCCTGTATCCAAATTTTTGCCTGAACCATTGCTTCGTTATCGACGATTTGCGCTTTAAGCGCGAAAGGAAATAACATCCCCATTATACACAAAGACAAACTACATTGTATGAATTGTTTCATGTGTCCAAACTATTTAATGAACAAATATAACTAAATTTTTCGTTTATAACTAAATTTTTCGTTTAATTTTTCAATTGATCGGATTTCTTTCATTGATTCGCATTAATGTCAATGAAAACAAATAAAAAATCAACGACAATATTGGAGAAGGTCACTGACAGGATATCCCTCCAGATAAGTTGAATGTAAGATACTGCAACCATGCAATGTGTTGCCCAATGCCAATTCAGTGACTCCCAGATAGAATAATGACAAAGTATCGTTTTGCTCATCCCACAGTGCACTTAAAAGTGGTCTGGCTTGAGAAAAATTTTTTGTACTGTATAAACTATAAGCATTTGTTCTTAAATCATCAAAATCACTATTTCGCTCCACATTATGCAAAACATATTGATGAAATTCTCTATTACTAAAAACCATGAATGGATCAGATTGATTTTCTTGTTTTCTACAAATCAAAATGATGGTTAACAGGACTCCTAAAATTGCTATAGCAAATATGGTTTGCATAAATGTAAATGGTTGCTTTGTCTCGAATTTTTCTTCTATAATGATTTCAGATTCAACATCCTTTAATTGATACAATTTCCTATTTAAAGCACTCCACTTTATTCCATTTTTAATGGAAAGTAAATAGTGATAGTCTTCATTTAGCAAGACCTCTTCTTCAAGCCTTCTTTCGATAGCAAAACGCTTTTTGTTATCCAGTGTTCCGGCTATATAGGCTTCCAGGCTTTCGATATCTTTTCGGTTGCTATGCAATCCCGGTTTTTGTACTTTAATGTAAAAAAAAGTCAAATTGTAACCCAAATAAAGACAATATACCTATAAACGAAAATTATTAAAAATGTGCTAACTTATTATGTAGTCACTGTATTTCAACTACTTAGATAGATGTACACATATCATTTAATCTTCGAAACTTAAAGGCTAATTTTTTTTTAAAAAAAATAGAAAAATCTCGGTTACCTATGGTTATAATTTTGCATTAAGAGTAAAAAGATGTTTTTGATTGCGAGGTATATAATAATTAAAAGAAGAAGGAATCGATGGACTTGCTTGCTGATCAATTTCTTTATTTGATGGATTTACATACCTGAAAAAATGTCTTTTGGGTTGAAAAACATCTCTGCAATCATTTATTGTAATAGATGTATGTAATTAATTTTCTAAAACATGGGTATTTACATCCATAACAATCAATTGTCGAATGTACTTTGGGACAATGCTGTAATGGCTACATACAACTTGCCAAAAAGGAATGACATGAGAGAATACAACAGGCGCAATTACTTAGTAAACCGCAAATAGGTTCAGCCCCTTCCAGGTCTCTCCGGAAGGGGCGTTTATTTTTTTTAAACCAATAGTATTTTTAATAACTTCAATTATTAATAAAGTAAAAAACCATTTTGATGAAGTTATTGCCGGTATTTATTCTGACTTCAGTGTTATTAGTCTCTTGCACTGTTCCCAACCCTCCTCAACCTGTTTTGCCAATCCCTTCAGAAAGGCAGCGGGCATGGCATAATCTTGAGTATTATGCTTTTATCCATTTTAACATGAATACTTTCACCGGTAAAGAATGGGGAATGGGAGATGAGGATCCACTTTTATTTTATCCTACTGAATTGGATGCACGGCAATGGGCTCGAATTGTTCATGATGCCGGTATGAAAGGCATCATCATTACTGCCAAACATCATGATGGATTTTGCCTATGGCCTTCCCAATACACAGAGCATTCAGTAAAAAATTCTTTATGGAAAGAGGGAAAAGGAGATGTCATCCGTGAACTGGCCGATGCTTGTAATGAATTTGGGATTAAAATGGGCATATACTATTCACCCTGGGATCGCAATCATCCGGACTACGGTCAACCGGAATACATTACCTACATGCGTAATCAACTCAAAGAATTACTGATACAATATGGCGATTTATTTGAGATTTGGTTTGATGGGGCCAATGGAGGAAGTGGCTATTACGGTGGTGCTTATGAAGAGCGCAGGGTGGACAAAAAAAAATATTACGATTGGCCCAACACTATTGACCTGGTACGCAAACTACAGCCTAGTGCTGTAATCTTTAGTGATGCAGGCCCAGATGTACGATGGGTGGGCAATGAACAAGGATTTGCCTATGAAACTACTTGGTCACCCATGATGCGTGACTCTGTATATCCAGGCATGGAATCGTATGATAAGAAATACGCTGCAGGGGATGAAATGGGTACACATTGGGTGCCGGCGGAGGCCGATGTTTCCATACGACCGGGATGGTATTATCACCCTGAAGAGGACGATCAGGTAAAATCACTTTCTCAACTCAGGGATATATACTACCATAGTATTGGTCGCAACAGCGCCTTATTGATTAATTTTCCTGTAGACCGGAGAGGAATTATTCACGAGAAAGATGAGGAACAGATCCTGAAATTGGCTGAAAGTATTCGAAATGATTTTGCCAACAATCTCACTAGTTTGGCTACAGTCAGCGCCAGCAATGAAATAGGCAAAGGGTTTGAAGCCAACAACACGGTGGATGGTAATCCGGAAACATTTTGGGCTACCCAGGACGGAATAAGTAGCGCAGAATTGACATTTGAATTTCCTCATCCCATATTTATCAACATGATTGATGTTCGTGAATTTATTCCTTTGGGTCAGAGAGTACGATCATTTATTATGGAAATAGAAACCCCAATGGGTAAGCGCACCCTCCATTCAGGAACAACCATCGGGGCACGTCGGATTCTTCGATTTGATGAGGTTGAAGTTACCCGCTTACATCTTCAGATTACAGATGCCAAAGAAAGTGTGGTTTTAAGGGAGGTGGGCATTTATGGGAGAGATGAATAAAAATTTATAAATCAGATTACACTCAATATTAGTTGCAAGCGCTTGTATTGCATGCAAATAAGTCCATCCTGTATATATTAAACCCATTTTAAAAACTAATGCCAATTCTGAAAATGTTCGGAATGGGTTTGCAAATAAGCTCCCTCTTTATAAAATTTATCGTAGAAGTCCGTATCTATATGATGAGCTTGCACAAATGATGGTACCATTATAGAACTTCTCGTGCCCGGGAATTTTCCGTATTTGTTAAATATATATTGTGCTACTTCAGACATACAGTCAACAAATTCATTACTGTAAGGCGCAACCGTTTGCTTGACCCCTGCACTCTCCTTCCACGATCCTTGCATATCCGGGTCATATGCCCCACCCTTACCAAATTTTCTGCTTACAAAAGTTTTGACTGCAGTATGCATATCCGGATAGTTTGGTGGACAAAGACTTTCATACACTCCCGGCAAGCCTACAGGATTGGGTGTGATCCAATTTTTGTTTTCTACAAATTGAAATCCAAGTCCTTTAATTCCTTCGCTGGCATTTGCTCCGAGCACACTTAAATCATCCAAACCATTGAAGAACAATCCGCCAAGTCCCAATGCCTGAAGCATGAGTACAATATTGTGCCCCATAATGGCAGTCTCTATAGAAACACATTGAATGACATCGTGTTGTAATTCTGAAATCGGAAATCGTTTCTCCGGATCAAGCAAACCAGAACGAATAAAGGGTTCGAGATTGCCGGCAGTCTCGCCGGTATCATGATCTACCAGCATAACCCCATGTCGCATCATCAATGCCATAATACCTAAACACACTTCAGTTGCATCACCTGCTAACATAAAAAGTGTAGAACCAGGTTTGTTTACCCACCAAAGATTGGGAGGAAGGATGTGCGGAGGAGATGAAGGAAGATCAATCCTGCTATCCAGTATTCGAATAGTATTTTCTCTGCATACAGTTAAAATGTGATCAAGGGGATTAGCTTGGCCATCAATTTCATTCATCTTTCGGGGTTGCACATCCCTTGTGTTAGTACAATAGCACCCTGAGTCATCTGTAAAAAAAACAACAGGGGTGCCTATACCCGCAGCTGTTGGGGCTGTACGACCTGTAAATCGAACTGTAAATTCAGCATGGGATTGTGGTGTCCGTGGACCAAATGGAACCCCAAAATTCCATCCGGAAACTCCTGTTGCCGCTGCCACCAATAGCATCTTTTCCGTTTCTGACAATGGAACGGGATCTTTCTTAGATTGATAAGCAAGTGGTCCGGAGGGAATTTCCATTCCCAATCCAAACCTCCTGGCACGTCTTCCAAAAAGAGCTTCAACAAGGGAAAAATTCATAAGATTATTAAATCCAGGTGATTGTTTCATGATATTTGGATTGAGTATATGATTGATTTGATCTGTGAATGTGGCTTCATCTTTCCTTTCCTCTAATGTGGCAGCCTTTCCTAAAATAGGCAAACCCAGGAATCCGAAGAAAGATTTTATAAAATCCCTGCGATAGGTACCCACTTCTCTTTTCTTTCTTTTATTTGCCATATATTGAAAGCCAATAAACTCTTGATGTTTTCAGTAAACATTTAATCTATAATGAGTGTAGTTTCATTAAAGACCTTGGAAGTAATAATAATTATACAGGTTCAGTAATGCAGAGGAAAATCCCTGGATGACTAAATCCACCGATGTAAACTTTTTAAAAATTATAAGATGTTCTTATAATTCAAAATTTTTGTTACTCATTGATTCTGTGCTAAATATAGTAATTTTATACAAATTTTTAAAATTCCATGTAATGGATTGTGTGTATTTAAAAATGCACTATAACCTCTTGTCACTATTTTTCTCATCTCTGGAAAAATATTACCCTTAAGTTTTAGGAGTAAGTATAGGCATTGGCATTTTTTTTAGTTGAAAATGAGCATGTTTTCGTTGCAATAGGATTTGTGTTACTTATCCCCTAACCATACTTTCCCCACAAGGTGAGTCGTAGCGTCACAAAAAATCTATGGTGAGAACCCAATAAAGGGTATTTGATATTACTACAACTTTCAAATAGTTTATACTTCCGTCTCATTTGGCCTGCCCGACCAGCAGACGGGTACGGAATATACGGAAAGCTCCATTGAAACAGATATTATATTACATACCCATAGCACCCCATTTCCATAAAATATTTATGCCTCCTTGTTTGCAATATCATTTACAAAATTTAATAATAGGTTGGCTAATTCATCAGGGCAGCTTAACATGGGTAAATGTCCGCTATGTATGGTTTCAATTTCATCAGCACGTAGATTTTTAGCCATTCTGTCTTGTAAGTCTAATGGGATGGATTGATCATTGGACAACCTGATATACAAATGCTTGATGTCCAGGCGGTCATAAGTAAATTTTGTAGTATATAGTTTTCTGGACTCCGCAGTAAATCTATTCACAACCTCTGATATTTTTTCAGGGGGCAAATCATTACCTAACTCTGCTTCTATTGATTTGTGTGGTGGTTTTGTTCCAAAAACAGACAGAATGATGGGCATTAATAATCTTTGGGGAAATGGTAATGTACATACAAAAGATTGTCCGCTTACTGGAATTACAGATCCAATAGCTATAAATCCTTTTAATCTTCTTTTAAAATTTTCGGCTACTTTAAGACCTACACAAGCACCAATGGAATGAGCTACTATGATAAATTGGTCAATGTCCCAGTTCTTTAAGTCTGTTGAAACCCGGTCCGTATAATCTTCAAAACTCAAACCTGAATTTAAATGCTGCCCAGAATTTCTATTCGGAAAGTCAATCGTCAATACAGGTTGTGGGATGAACTCAAGCAATGTATTCCAAACAGAACTATTCAGCCCTGCTCCATGAATAAAAACAATTCCAATATTACTGCCCATAATACAGTTTAAGGTATTGTATTCCTTAAAAACTCAAATGCTCCTTTTCGCAGGTTGACATTGTACTCCAGGTAAGCTTTCATGCAAGCGAGGAAGTTTGCCCAGCCTTCGGAATTACCCCCGTACCATTTCAAGTTGTCCTCACTCAATTCCTTTTCTCCTTCCGTTACCCTGACTACTACCGATTTGTCGGCTTGTTCTTCAAGGGTGATTTTTACGGTAGTTTGGTTATCCCATACGAAAGAGATGGATTTGTTTTGTTCTATTTTGATTTGGTTAACAATGGATTCATGATCAGGAAATTCAGGCCATTTCCAAAAAATATCTTTTCCCTCTTCAAGCCTTCCCGTTCCTTCGGAAATGAAATATTGTTTCATTATGCCGGGATTGACAATGGCTTCAAAAACTTCTTCTACCGGCTTCTGAATTTGAATGGCCGCTTTTATGATCAGTTTCATTATCCTCTATTTGTATTTATCATTTAATCCTTTGCCCTGATATATCAAGGGTTTTATCTTTTCCAGCCGGTTGATCCGGGTTTGCTCTTGCTTAGCTTCATTGATATAGACGATATATTCTTTTTGTTTTCCGGGTGTAAGGTTTTCAAAACTAGTTTTAAGGTTTTTATCCTTTTCGAACTCATCTTCCAGCAACACAGGGACGGGTATTGGTTTGAATTTTTCCGGTTGTATTTTCAATCCTTTTTTTTCAACTTCTATTGCCTCATGGATGTATTCGATAATTTTGTTTTCATCTATTTCCTCAATAGAGTTGAATCGCCATTGACGCAAAGATTTGGTTTTCCCTTCCTGCGCATTGACCAATACATTATACTGGTCTTTCAAAAATACCCCATTATAAAACCAAATGGTAAAGTAATTTTTAAATCCACCATAGCTCACCACATTTTTCCCGTTATAAGTAAAGACTTCAGCACCCCATTTTATGGATTTGTCCAGAGGTAGCTTTGAAAAAATAGATGCCAGCACTTCTAATTCCCTGGTCCACTGTGTATTGTCCTGCATATTTTAATTTGACTATTAAGAATAAAGACCATTATATCTAAATTGTCTGCACTTTGTATTCAATGTAAAAATAAAAGAAGAAAGCAAAGGATTTGCTATTTTAGTTCTGCAAAACCTCACCTGATTCATAAACCCTTCAGCATCACTATAATGATATGTCCAAGTTCACTTCAAAGAAATTGATTACAAATTATTCATTCAGAAGTATACCTATTAAATACCTGGATAATAGAGTGGCTGTTATACATATAATTAGTGATACATCTCCTTATTACTTTTTATGGGCGGTGAGTAATGAAAACCCAGGCTAACGTCTCAGATGAGTTAATTTAGCAGATGAAAAACCATACTTTTCCAACCAATTTTTCACCGCATTAAAATAATAAGCTTTTCCACCGGCGAATAAGAAAAGATTCCATCCTACCAGTGAGGCCACACCTTTTACAAAAGAAGAGCCTTTGACATTGGTAAACTGATCCAATATAGCAATGGTGGCAGGTTTCACTGTAGATTTTGCGATTTTCTTAAATAACTTTTGATTGTCTCTTTCACTTAAGCCGTGTATAATATTTCCAAGAAATACAAAATCATACCCCTTGGGCAGATCTTCTTCTACAAAATCACATTGAAACAGATCAATTCTATTCACTAGTTCTTTTTCTTGTTGTAAAGTTTGACGTGCATTTTCAAGTCCGATTTCCCAGTCTAGTACTGTTGCTGAAAGTCCCGGATATTTTTTGCAAAAGTTAACGCAATATAATCCATGTGAACCTCCTATGTCCAGCATTTTTGTCGGTGTCGTATAAAACTTTAATATCGAAACCACCTCATCCACTGTATTGGTGGCAAGCCATCTCATGGTTGTCTGGTAGGATTGACCGAGTTCTCCTGATTTTACGGACTCCCACCCCACTATACCCCCTGGTGGATTTTCTCTTACAGCAATATGACTATCTTCTGACCTTTGGATTTGAAACTTGAAAAAAGGAACCATTGCAGGAAAGAGTTCTATGGGGAATGAACCCTTCATAGCCTTAGACAATGAATATTGATTATCTTTTTGGTTGATATATCCTAAATGAATCAAACATTCTATCAGGATTTGCAAACCCTGATGTGAACATTTCGTCTTTTCTACAATTTCCTCTAATGTTAAAGGGGATTTTAAGTGATTAAACAGTTGAATTTCACCAGCTGTCAGTAAAGCAGATGATTGAAACATACTCATTCCTACATCTAATAATGGTCCAGGAATAACTCCTCTATTGATGAGAAATCGTTCAATAAAGTTAGGTTTTAATGGCATAGCTTTTTCATTTAGTGGGTTTGTTCAATAGGCAGAAAGAATTTATCCAATGAAATTTCGATTGGAATTACTACCGCACCATCATTTGAATAAATAATTGATGGTCGTTTTTTACTGGCGGTTTTTGGGGAGCACATCTTCAGAATGACATAGTCAATCCAGGAAATTAACAATGACGTTAGTCAATTATAGGATAAAAAGCGTTTGTAGCAAAATACCTCGTACGACAACGTCTTGTATTTGTTTTGCAGTTGCAATGGGTTGTAATCGCTTTCCCAAATTTACTTTCATTTGGCAAATAATACAAATTCAATAATTTATACATATATTATTAGCTGTTAATCTTTACATTAAAAAATTAATCGGATTACATTGACATTAATATTTGTGTATTTGCGAAATGAGTTAAGTCCTACTATCAGAAGTTTACAATTAAACCAAACATGAAATAGGAGTATGTAAATGAGATATTTTTCAATAAAATCGATCTAAACACACTCCGAACTTGAAGATATATTAACTAGTCCCACCATGATTTTATAATGGTGATTAAAAAATGACTTTCTCCTCGTTGTCATTGAGGAAAATATAGTTTATCAGTACTACTGTAGACTTCTTTATAATTTTTTAACCGTTTGCCATTTAAAGTTTCTGTATTGATCGAATCTTTAATTTACCGAATTTTGCTTTGTCTTTATTGGATTCAACCCACTCAATTTTTGCTTCTATAGCATCTTCCTTTCTGCTGATTAATGGAACCGGAATACCACCTCCAATTCCTATACCCTCAGATGCCAAAATTATGAGGAGAACGAGGACAAACACTCTCAAAAACTTTTTGAAACCTTTCATTTTTTAATTGATTAATTGAAATTGATGCAGCTAAGGCAACAAATGATTTGTGTATATAAAATAATGAAATCCGGACAAGCCGGCATATCAGGATGAGAATTGGCCTGTTCAGGCAGGAGAGCTGTCTTTGTCAGAACATTGTAGAATGACCTTTATCTGAGAAGATCGGTCCTTAGTATTTGTGCAAAAAAACAGATATGAATTAGTGCTTATTTCTATTTCAATCCGTGAATTATAATGAAATATATAATTTGTCCAATTACTGTAAATGGTATTTAAAAAACCATTGGTGCCGATGAGCGCCAAAGCTTTTGAATATGAAATGACCCGTGTGGAGGCCTTATTGCAGTTTGAGTCTACCAAATGGGTCTGTGTCGCCTGCTTCTGAATCGATTGACGATTGCCTGTATACCCCGAAAAAGATATAGTGAAAAGAATCAGGGATAAGGTTAACATCCATCCGGACAGCCTGGTATTATCATATGTATTTTGAATCATCAAAACCTATCCATTAATAGCATTGATTTTACTGCACATGATCAAACATACATAATATCCCAAAAAATGGTTCTCCAATACTGAAAATTATCTATAGGAATTAGCTCATTCATAAACAGAAATGTCTCACTATCTATCAAATAGATGCATTTGATTTATTTAGTTGAGGGGCACAAAAACCTTTCTCTTGTAAATGATTGAAATTATTTAAATCAAAGACCGGGTGCCATGTCAATTTTTTGGAATCAGGTTTGCAATTTTCATCCAAGGCTCAATTCCATCTCAGGACTGTCATGTTTTTTACCTGTTATCATTATTAAAATAATCCCATGCTGCCTTAGCAATATCTGCAATGATTTCCTCATTGGTGGTTGCATCTTCATATGATTCACTGACAAATACACTGATGTAGAAATATTTATCATTGGGTAAAAATATTATTCCTATATCATTGACGGCGGCTGTGATTCCTGTTGTGCTATTTCTCCCTGACCAGCCGGTTTTGTGTGCCACAACAGTACCCTGGGGCAGTTTGCCTTTTAACCGGTCTTTGCCTGTTGAAGTCTCTCGCATGATTTTCCACATGAAGTCATAACTTGAAGAGGATAATAAATTATTGTGGTTCTTAAAAAAAGTGGCCAGGGTATGGTTGGCTGCTTTAGGGGTTGTCCAGTTTTCGTATTGCCTGTCCCAATGATTCTGCATGACCTCTTCATTGATCCTGATAGAAATATCTATAATCCCGCAAGCCATCACATACTCTTCCACTTTCAGAGGTCCACCCAGCAGTCGCAACAATACATCACAGCCCGCATTATCGCTTTGAGAAACGGTGAATTCCAGAATCTCGGCAATGGTAAGGGTTGCACCTTCAGGATACTTTGCTCTGATTGGGCTCCATAGACCAGGCAGCAGTTCGCTTTTCTCTATCTGGATTTTCTGATCCAGTGAGAATTGCCCCTGATCAATGGCAGAAAGCATGGCCAATCCGATATGAAACTTAAATACACTTTGCATTGGAAAGCGTCGATTTCCATGTATGGACAATGTATCTTTTCCATTCATACCCATGATGGACACCCCAACTACCACATTTTTTGTTTGGATGATTTGTTCCAAATGGTTACGTAAATTTTCAATGGATTGCGCTTTTGCCGTAAAGCAAAACAATAGTAAAAGTAGTATGGTGAAGGGGTTGTTTTGAGTCATATGTTGTTAAAGTTCAGTGCGTTTCAATAGTAGAAATATCGGATCAGGATGATCTTCAAATTTAACGGGAATACCCGATATTTTGTATAGAAATTTGTTGGAGTTTGAATACAAAAAGATAAAATTGTGCAATCAGTAATTTCAATATTTACTTCTTTCCAAAAAGTCCAAATAATGATAGGAATCCTGATCGCTTTGGAAAATTGGTTCCAAATCTTGTTTAGCACTTATTAAAAAATGAACCTTTAGTGTTGTGAGCAGTATGATTGGGAAATGAGAGATAGTTCGTTGGTAGTTTGCAATAAATAAGCTTGAGCGTTTGGTTATAAAGTTGTTAACTAACAGGAAAACCATTGAGGTTATTTTATATACCTTATCGTTAATTTTTTTGAAACATAGGAGTAAGCTGTCAATAAAGTAATATTTCGAAATAATTGGTCCAGTAGAAATATCAGGATTTTGAATAAACTGGGACACTTTATAAAAAGGAAATAGATAAATCTAACTTATCAAAAGTTTCATACGTACTATAATAGTGTATGTTAATAATGGTGAATTCTTAAATGAAATGAAGCCATTTGAATTTGAAGGTCAAACCATTCTGAGGTAAATTTTATTAACGAAGAACGGGTCAACTGACATACTGCGCTTTGATTCGGTATCAACCAATCACATTTAATCTAAATGAAGTTTTTAATCAACTATTGGTGGTGTATTTTTGCAATTGCTGTTTGTGCACATGCTCAGTCAGATTACCCACGTTGGCAGTTTGAGATTTCTGTGGATTATGTAACCCATGGAGGCCATTATGCTCAACAGGTTCTGTACTCTGATTTTACAGAAATCATTGTCGCAAATTCTGAAAAAACCTCATTTTATTTTGCAGCCACCCATCTAAGCGCTCTAACTGGAAAATTATTTCTCAGATATGGACTTTCCATTTCAGACAAAGGATATATTCAGGATTTTAGCTTTAATAATCCCAATGTTGGGGTGCATTGGGAGTGGACTGTCAACCGAAAGCTTTACTATCTCGGTATTCCTGTTTTGTTATCATACAACACGCACAAAAAACAAGGAAAATGGAATGGATTTATTGAAGCCGGTCTACTACCTGAATTATTCCTTCTCAATAAAAGAGGCCATGAAATTCCGGTTTTTGATAATATAGAGTATCGCTTTAAATCATTGAATGTAAGTGGCATGTTATCAGTAGGTATACAATGTAAGATATCCGAATCCATGGCTTTCACAGCAGGTCCACAAATTAGATGGGCATTAATTGACTACGATAATGGAACATTAACCCATCCCAACCATTTCATTGCCGGTTTCAGGCCTCTATCCATCGGATTTTCTACTGGTATTATCTTCTAAAATAATAGTTACATAACAAAATCTCAGATCACCCAATCCACAGGAGAAATCATACAATCAATCTATATTATATCTTGAATCGTTAAAATGATTAGGATTTTATTCCCTCTCATTAACATAACTATAAAGGTTTCCTATTCTAAAAAGCGATATTTTAGCTGTATTCTTTGCAATGTCAAAATATAATATTTACTGCAATTCAGTAATGTCAACATAATCAACTTAAATTTCTGTCAACCATGAAAAATAGATCTGTAAAAAATTTAACTCTACTATGCCTCACAATGCTATTTTTTTCTGCTTGTAATCCTCAAATCCGTTATCTGGGCGAATTTGGAGGAAGACCAAACCAGCATATAGATGTTTACTATGATGCGTACGATATAGAACAGAACTACAAAGTGCTGGGAATAATGTCTGTGGTTCCTAATGCCCTTCATTCTATTGAATCGATTAAAAAATCCATGATCGAACATTGCAGAAAAGTAGGGGCAGATGCAATACTTTTCACTGCTCTCGTGCCTGTAAACAATGCAGCTAACGTAGTTGAAGCCCGGGTATTGAAATATACGGTACACCAGGAAAGTTCAAGAGAATACATTCAAAACAAGTGACCCATTTGGAGTCGTTTGACGTTGAGGTAATCCTGATTGGAGGGTCCAGGGGCTATAATAATGGGTATTCTACTTCTTAAAGTAATACTTGAATTTTCAATGGCTTCAATTTTGTCTGGATTATTAGTGATAAGATCAATGGACCTCACATTTAAGTCTTTCAAAATGTGTACTGCCAATGCATAATCTCTTTCATCAGCCTGGAATCCGAGATGCAAGTTGGCATCTATAGTATTGAGGCCTTTGTCCTGCAGATCATATGCTTTTAACTTATTAATCAAACCTATACCTCTACCTTCCTGTCTCAGATATATAAGCATGCCTCGCTTATTCTCAATAATTTTCATCGCCTGTTTCAATTGTTCACCACAATCACATCGGGTAGATCTGAAGATGTCTCCGGTGAGACACTCAGAATGAATTCTTACAGGAACAGGTGCAAGAATATCCATTTCCTTGTGCACTAATACTATATGAGGATTAAGATCACTTGGCAACTCACTATAAGCGATGATGAGAAAAGGACCAAAAATAGTAGGCAATTCACTTTGGGCCTGTCTTTGTATCATTCATTTTATATTATAATGCAAAAGTAACACTATCGGAACATATATGTTTGAAAATAAATAATACTAATCTATTAATTATGAAAATCGAACAGTTCAATTAATGATTATTAAAAAAATGAATCTTTAACTCATTTAAAATTGATACTATGGCATCAATTTCAATAATGCCGGTATTATAATTGGTTATACATGCACGAAGGCAGTCCTGACCATGAACAGGATAAACTGACATCCACATTTTTCCATCTTTAACTATATATTTGCAAAATGATGCAATATCTCTGTGAGTATACTCCATCTGAGCCGGTCTGAAGCAAATTACCGGCAATGCAGAATGGTTGCATATCTCCCACCCTGTTTTCTTTAACTTATCTCTGAAGTAATCACCTACACTAAAATCCTTTTCAATTTGTTGTTCATATCCTTCCCAGCCAATTGCCAGCAATGAAATAAAAACCTTTAATCCTGTAAATCTTCTTGACCATTGTACAGAATGATTATAAGGATCTGTCACTTCAACCCCCTGTGCATCTCGTGGCATATACTGATTTTGGGTTCGAAAGCTCATGTCAAGGATTTCACTATGTCGGGTAATAAACATCCCGGCACCCATAGGAACTGATAACCATTTATGTGCGTCTATCGTCACCGAATCACTCATATATATTGGACCTAAAAGATTCTTATATTTTGAGGAAAGAGTCAATACACCTGCCCATGCAGCATCAGCATGTAACCATAAGTTAAACTCCTTGCATAATGAATAAATAGGTTCTATTGGATCTATACCTCCAGAGCCCGTTGTACCCAAAGTTGCTACAATTAAAAAAGGAGCCTTTCCCATCTTTACATCCCTCCTGATTGTATCATCCAACAATTTTACATCCATAGCCTGCTTCTTATCTGCAGGTATGACCCTGACCGCCTCTCTTCCCAGCCCACTAATAGTTGCTGCTTTCACAAAAGAATGGTGTGATTCTTCACTTACATAAAAGACAGGAGATTTTTCCAATCCTCTTACGCCAGAACTTATCCAGGCAGGAAATTTTGCGTTTAAAGCAGCCTGCAAAGCTGTAAGATTAGCTTCAGCACCTCCACTGGTAAATACTCCATCCACATCTTGCTTATCATATCCTATCTTTTCTCCAAAGGACTTAATGATATACAATTCAACCTCATTGGGAAACGGCGCATGACTCCATGCTGCCATTTGGGGATTATAGGCTGCCGCAATCAAATCGCCGAGGATAGAAGGAAATGTTGTCCGGGGATTGAATAAGCCCATGTAATGCGGATGAGGTGTATGTACAGTAAATTGCTCAAGAGATTGAAATATATAAATAATCACTTCCCCCAGGTCTTTGGGTTCATCAAAAGTGTATCTTGAAGCCACTTTTCTTATTCCTTCCAAATCCAATGCAGGAGAAACGGTGAGCTTTGCTGTGTTTGATAAAAAGTCCTCAATTCTTTGTATCACGTTCTCCCAGATCGTCCTCCTATCTAAGTGAGAAAAATCGAATGGGACTCTGGAAAAATTTTCCAATAGTGAACTTTTCTTATCGACTGATGATCCTTCCATGTTGTTTCAATATTTGAATAACTTCCTCCACCGGCAATGCTTTTATGATATGGCCTTTGTAACCGCCCATATCCTCTGCCATAAACATACTGTTTAAAATTGCTTCTTCGGTAGCTTCGATCACAGCGTTGAAAAGAGGGGACATGGCATCATTTCTTAATTCTAAAGTGGTATTTACCAGTTCTGTACTATGATGTGGAATCTGGTTTTCAGTAAATGTAGAAAATGCAATCACATAGTCACCACTGCCATTAGAGGCAATTCCCCCGGTTCTTGCCAGACCTAACATTGCTCTTTTTGCCAATCGCTTCAGATTGCGGGCTGATAACGGGGCATCTGTACCCACTACTATCATACAACTCCCATCACCATCTCCGGTTATGCTTGAAGGCACATTATAATCCTGAAGTTTTCCCGCCATGGACACTCCGTTAATCATTAATAATCCACCAAAATTACTCTGGACGAGCACGCCTACTGTATATCCTCCGGATTGTTTGGGGAGCACTCTCGAAGATGTTCCAATTCCTCCTTTATATCCGAAACAAACCGTACCTGTCCCCGCACCCACATTACCCTCTTCTATCTCACCTGCTGTTGCAGTCTCTAAAGCGGATAATACGTGATCCGCAGAAATCATCCTCCTGGCAATATTATTTAAATATCCATCATTGGTTTCACCCACTAAAGCATTGACCGAACGAATATCAGAGTTTGTACTTGACTTCAATGTATATGAAATCAACCCTTCTATACCTGCTGCCACACTGAGTGTGTTGGTCAATAGTATGGGTGTCTCAAGATTTCCCAATTCTTCAACCTGCGTTATTCCAGCCAGCTTTCCAAATCCGTTGCCAACATATATGGCTGCAGGGACTTTATTTTCAAAAATATTCCCTCCATGAGGTATGATTGTCGTCACGCCTGTCCGGATGTCTTCCCCTTCAATCCATGTGAAATGACCCACTTTCACTCCCTCTAAATCAGTGATGGCATTGAGGGGACCTGTGGACATTACCCCGGTGATGAGACCCAATTCCCTGGGTCTTTGCTTTTGCGTTATCCCCATATTAACAGATAACAAAATAATAAATGCGATAGCAACCCACTTACCAACCATGTGCTTATTCATTTTCTTCCTGAATGTACGGATTTCAACTCCAATGGTTAATCTTCGAACCACAATATATGCTTACATTCCGTACAGGTGTAGCAATAGGCACTCTTATTCGCCCAATCAAGATTAAGAAAAGTCATCATCGCTGTATTGAGTTGAACTCTTCTTTTATCATACAGTTCATTTTCACAGATGGGACAGGATACTTTCTTTCCAAAGATCAACAACTCAACTGATTTGGAGTTTTTACTTCTAAATAAGGCCATATTATTTTTTTTATCTAAAATAAGGAAGCTGATCGAAACAAAGGATATTTTTCGATGGCTTCCTTCCTAAATCTGATCAATGCATCTTTAGGAGTGGTTGCAAAAGATTTACCATGCACTATTTCTATTGCCTCCATCACCGGAATGTTTGGGTATTGAATATCCCTCAGAACATGTAACAATTTCATCATCTGAAAGGCATCAAACCATTGATAGAAGCGTTTCTGAAAAGATAACCATCCAGTGGAATGGTGTTTAAAATTGGCAAACTTCTCCTGGAAATTCTCTTCATCTAGAAATTGTTTTATTGCCCCATCCATTGATATTGATCCTGACTGATACCCACTAGCCAGTGAATCCAACATTTTTTTTATCTCCTCAAATGATGAGGGATGGTAAGTGTGATAAATACTACTATTATCTTTAATCATTGCACCTATAGCTTTACCCGTTCCAAATGGCACTCTATCTGAATGTCTGGGTGAAGGAGTAACTGTGGTTTCATTACATTCTGTAAATCTTCCTTGCTTAATCAGTTTTTGTAAAAAATAAAAATCCTCGCCGGCTTTCCTCTTATTCATTCCTCCAACAATCATATAAGCGTCTCTGCGCACTGCCATACTGCTACCCACAGTCTGACATGCAAAAGGCAGCGAAAGCCATCTTTGTCTATCGACAAAATATCTGAGATGAAGTTCATATTGTATAATTTTTTGATATATATCCGGCTTAAATTCAGTGCCGGACAATGGATGTTCAAAGTAAATACTGCATCCATTGGCCTGTGGGTTGATTTGAAAATGCCGGTGCAGTGAGGTCAGGTAATTTTCTTCAACCAAAGAATCGGCATCCAGACAGACAATAATACCCCGTCCCGGAAGTCGTCGGGCAGCTTCATCCATTCCCAATTTTCTGGCAAAACCTACTCCGGCTACTTTGTTTAGAATGTTTTCCACTTTGATAATATGAAAAGACAGGAATGTACTCTTTAGGGTATTGGCCCATTCGAAGCACTCATGGTATGTAATATCATTTTGAGTTTTCACTTGATCATTTGCCTGATCGCTCTCATTGATCACTACAAAGACCTCAACATGACAAGGTGGCGCGTGACAACCAGTCAAAGAATTAAGCGTACTTATAATGTCCGGCTCATTACAGGCAGGTATGACTACAGCCATCTCTAAACCTTCGGGTATAGGTTCAGTAACCCAAAACTTGCCGATTCCATGTTTTAGTAAATATTTTTCTTCCAGGTTCATCGATCTAATTTGCTCCAGGATTAAAAACCATGCATTTCTACTACTGGTATTTCGAAGTTTTCAATATCCATTGTATTTTTAACAAATGAATTTAAAATAATAACTTGAAAGATTACTGAATCAGTTTTTCAAATTCATTCCTTTACACTTTATTCATTTATTAATCAACACCGGAAATGACCGGAAATGACCATATCATTCTTCATGAAAGCCAATTTGCAGGACCTGTCAGTCTTTTTGCATTGTATACACTATGCAACGAAGTATGTATTGAAGCTTTTGAAAACTATCAGAAAAGATCATACAGAAGCCGGTATATTATTACCGGAGCGAATGGTGAAATTCAATTATCCATTCCTCTTTTGAAAGGAAAAAATGAAAAAAAACCGATAAAAGAAGTTGAAATCTCCTATCAGCATCCATGGGTTACTCAACATATACATACATTGAGTTCTGCATACGGAAGTGCACCTTATTTCCATCATTATTCTTCTGATCTTTTTGAAATATTAAAAATAAAGTGGACCACACTCTATATGTTGAATTGGGAAATGATCAAATGGATCACCCAATCGTTGAAATTAAACATTAATCTATCTGAATCTGACGAATACATATCACAACCCAAACATTTGATCGATATGCGTAACCGTTTTTCAATTAAAAACAGACAAACTAGCGTTGAAGTACCGTTTTATAATCAAGTATTTGAAGACCGCCATGGATTCATTGCTGATGTAAGTATTCTGGATCTATTATTTTGTTTAGGACCTACTGCATTTGAATATTTGCAACATTATGCGGTTAAATCCTGGTTTAACGAATTCCCTGATTTTGACTAAAAAGAACAGAGTGATGTATCATTGGATATTAAGTTTGCTTTTGATCATGGGTATTAAGGATGTCATGGCACAATCAACTTTAACCATGATGACTTACAATATCAGATATGGGACAGCTGATGATGGTCCGAATCAATGGGATATCCGAAAAGATTTTTTAACACACATGCTACAATATTATGAACCCCATATCATTGCCACTCAGGAAGGGCAAAAATTTCAACTGGATTTCATTGGTAAAAATTTGTCTGATTACAAGTGGTTTGGACTACCCAGAAACAGAGAAGGCTGGCCGGAATACTGTGCCATTTATTATAAATCTTCAATACTTAAGCTTTTGAAAGATAGCACAATATGGCTCTCTCCCACACCCGAAGTCCAATCAAAAGGCTGGGATGCTTTACTGGAAAGAATAGCCACAATGGGCCTTTTCCAAATCATAGAAAATTCAAACCGCTTTTGGGTCATTAATGCTCATTTTGATCATATCGGAACAACTGCCAGACTTGAGTCTGCAAAACTTTTACGATCTGTAGCTCAAAGCCTCAAAAATGAATATGATATTCCCGTTATTCTGGTAGGCGATTTCAATGATTTACCAGATTCACATACAATTCAGGAGCTTAAGGAATACTTTTCAGATGCTTCTGAGATATCGATAATACCCCCCTTTGGACCACCGGGCACCTGGAATGCTTTTGAATTTTCACGTATACCTACTGAAATTATTGACTATATTTTCATTGACAAAGACGCTGATTGGCTTGTCAAAAAATATAGAATTATTGATGACTTTTACCAATTCAAGTATCCATCTGATCATCTTCCTGTGATGGTTCACTTCCAATGGTAGAATATCAATGATGCAATTGAGATCAATGATATTTAAGTTCAAAAGATGGGTTGACCTTTACGATAAGGGACCTGTTGAAGCTCTTGAAGTAAATCTACAAATACAATGGATGGTTAGGCAGTTGTAGCTTCATCTAAAGAACTAATGTGTTTCATCAATTTACTTTTCAGGTTAGAAGCTTTATTCTTATGCCAGGTATTCTTTTTAGCCAGTTTATCAATCATACTGACTACTTTTGGAAGAAAAGATTTCGCTTCCTCGGGGTCATTCATTCCTCTTAATTTAGCAATGGCCGTACGGGCTGTCTTTTTATAATATCTGTTTCTCAGCCTGATCTTGGCATTTTGACGTATTCTTTTCTTTGCTGATTGATGGTTAGCCATACATCTATTTAACTTACAATTTATAAATGGAGTGCAAAAGTAATATATATTTTTTGAAACTAATAATTTTTATTCACAACCATCATAATTTTTTTATTGAATTTTTGTTTTCTACTTCTGAATCTGAATATCTTAATAAAACATTATTGATTAAAAGAACATTTAAATTTCAAAGGAAGTATTTCAATATTTTGATATTAGATCGATATTTGCACTTCCTTATATCCCAGTATGAATAAAACGTAAAGTAACATGACAGATTATTCCTTTGTCTTCAACGCACACCCTTCGTTTATCGAAAATATGTATAAAAATTTTAAGGTCGACCCTTCCAGTGTAGAAGAGGGTTGGAGGACTTTTTTCGAGGGATTTGAATTTGCTCAAAATGGAAATGGGCACCTGGAAGAGCAGATCATAGACACTGCCAATATAGTCAAGGAGTTTGGCGTGTTGTCCATTATTTTTGGATTCAGACAAAGGGGACATCTTTTATCTGATACCAATCCAATTCGACGACGTAAAGACAGAAAGCCCCATCTGGATCTTTCGGACCATGGCCTGGAGGAAGCTGATTTGGACAAAACCTTCCATGCAGGTATTGAAATAGGATTAGAAAACGCAACACTCAGACAGATTTTGAATAAGCTGGTTGAAATCTATTCCGGACCAATAGGTATAGAATATTCGCACATAGAAGACCGTGAAAAAAGGATGTGGGTAAGAAAGAAAATGGAAGAAAGGCCTTTAAAAGGTGGATATGGCCTGGGAATCAATAAGAAGAAAAGAATTCTTGAAAAATTAAACGGAGCGGTAGTTTTTGAAAATTTTCTGCATACCAAATATGTGGGACAAAAGAGGTTTTCATTAGAAGGAGGGGAAACCACTATTGCCGCCCTGGATGCCATTATAAATAGAGCTACAGATGATGCGGTTGAAGAAGTTGTAATCGGGATGGCACACAGAGGACGTTTAAATGTCCTGGCCAATATTATGGGAAAAACCTATGAACAAATTTTTAATGAATTTGAAGGTACGGCAGTGCCCGATTTAAGTTACGGAGATGGAGATGTAAAATATCATCTTGGATTCAGTTCACAAATCAAAAAAGAAGATGGAAAAACCATACATTTAAAAATGGTACCGAATCCTTCCCATCTTGAATCAGTGAATCCGGTTTTGGAAGGATTCACCAGAGCAAAAGCCGATATTTTGTATAATAGTGATTTTAACCGGATCCTACCTTTGCTTATCCATGGCGATGCAGCGATTGCAGGCCAGGGCGTAGTATACGAAACCGTTCAGATGAGTCAGCTGGAAGGCTATTATACAGGAGGAACCATTCATTTTGTAATCAATAATCAGATTGGATTTACAACAGATTTTGATGATGCGCGGTCTTCAACCTACTGTACTGCCGCTGCCAGCTTAGTGCAGGCACCTGTTTTCCATGTCAATGGCGATCAGCCTGAAGCAGTTGTTTGGGCAGCTGAACTTGCCACAGAATACAGGCAAAAATTTAACAATGATGTGTTTATTGATATGGTCTGTTATAGAAAGCACGGCCATAATGAGGGTGATGATCCAAAATTTACTCAACCATTGATGTATGACATCATCAAGGATCATCCCAATCCCAGAGAAAAATACCTGCAAACTTTAATCGACCGCGGTCACGTTGAGAAAAAACTGGCCGAAGACATGGAAAAAACTTTCTGGAATGATTTGCAGAACAAATTAGACAGAGTGAAAGAAAATCCATTGCCTTACACTTATCAGGAGCCAGAAAATGAATGGAGAAAATTAGATTTTGTCAAGGATCCTGATAGCATCAATCAATACCCGGAAACCGGAGTAGATAGTGAGACTTTCAATCAAGTTGTAAATCACCTGATGACCCTCCCCAAAGGATTTGTCCCTTTATCCAAAATCAATCGTTTACAGAAAAGCACTAAAAAGCTATTGGATGAAGGGTATTTAGATTGGGCGATGGGAGAATTGGCTGCTTACGGTACACTTTTGCTTGATGGACATGATGTGAGAATGAGCGGTCAGGATGTAAAAAGGGGCACATTTTCTCACCGGCATGCCATATTCAGGGATTCCAAATCCTTTGAACCTTACAACCGGTTGAGTGGGATGAGTGAATCCCAGGGCAGATTCATGATTTATAATTCTTTACTCTCCGAATTTGCTGTTATGGGTTTTGAATATGGATACTCATTGGCTTCTCCCGGGTCGCTTGTCATATGGGAAGCACAATTTGGAGACTTTTATAATGGTGCTCAAACCATAATCGATCAGTATGTAAGCGCAGCGGAAAGCAAATGGAGAAGGATGAGTGGATTGGTGTTGCTTCTGCCCCATGGTTATTCAGGTCAGGGCCCAGAGCATTCCAGCGCCAGGTTAGAACGTTTTTTGCAATCATGTGCTGAATTTAATATGATTGTCACCAATATTACTACGCCGGCTAATTTTTTTCATGCATTAAGAAGGCAATTGGCACAACCTTTCAGAAAACCATTGATTAACATGGCTCCAAAATCACTTTTGCGTCATCCTCTAAGTATCTCTTCAAAAGAAGAATTTCTTAAAAGCACTTCATTTAAACCCATAATAGATGATACAGTCAATCAAGCTAAAGTGAAGAAAGTTTTATTTTGCAGCGGACAAGTTTATTACGATTTACTGGAAAAACAAAAATCAGATAATCGGGACGATATAGCCATTGTTCGCATAGAACAACTGTATCCATTACCTGAAGCCGATATCAGGAGAATTATGGATAAATATGGCAAGGCCAAATATCTTTGGGTGCAGGAAGAACCTTTGAATATGGGTAGTTGGGATTATTTGATGCGCTTTTTCCGAAAGGATCCGATAGATGTGGTGGCCAGAAGAGCTTCAGCTTCTACTGCAACGGGATTTAAGAAAGTTCATGATGCGCAGCAAACCGACATTATCAATAGGGCATTTGCTTAAAATCAGATTGGATTGTTTTAATATTGTTGCTGGCAATTCATATGAAGAATCAACAATGAATCGCGGCTATTGATAAAAGCTCTAAAACCTGTAAGAAAAATTTATTCTCTTTTGTCTTTTACAGTGAATACCCTGCTAATGTTGAATCCAAAATGGACGTCTCCATCACCCCATCTCCCTCTGGTTTCTGCAATAAAACCTTTTTCTATCATAGATGTACTGTTGGTAAAGTGAAGCTGGAATACGTGTCCGCCAGTCTCAACATCAAACCCTATGGAAAGTGAATTGGTAAATTGCGGATCCAATTGATCAGGTAAAACATATATATATTCGGCATTGAGTGCAACTCTTTTATTGAGCTTAACCCGCCCTCCTGCACCCAGTGCGTATACATCATTGCTTTCCTGTACAGTGGCAACCAGATTACGATGTACGACCGTTGGGCTCAGTTGGAAAGTAAATGAATCGCTGAATTTCCTTCCAATGATCATTTGCCAGGTGTAATACAATCTTGAACTGAAGAAATTATCCCTTTCCGGTATAGGCCATCGCAGAGTTTGAATGGCAGTAGATGCAAAAAGCGCAGCCGTTACCGGCATATTCTTTTTTCCTTTACTTTGTCTCAAAAACTTCCACTTAATAAATCCATCGTATGTCTTTTCAAAGCTTCCTCTTCCTATTCCTATGGTGATCATATCCGACAAACCATAATCCAAACCAATTCTGAC
>JRYF01000407.1_pt1 | contig 27200 bp, 23 predicted proteins | sample 235331 | NCBI WGS metagenome assembly JRYF01 (sample SAMN03074217, study PRJNA261475) | activated sludge metagenome | biome: Wastewater Treatment Plant; feature: Wastewater; material: Activated sludge; isolation source: activated biomass of a wastewater treatment plant treating hydrocarbon... ...
GACAGCTGCGCCGGCTTGCGCCCCAGCAGCGCCTGCAGGCCCAGCAGCTCCGCCGCGCGGGCCAGGCGGCGCGCACGCTCGGCCTTGTCCACCCGGCGCACCGTGAGGCCGAAGACGATGTTCTCGCCCACCGTCAGGTGCGGGAACAGNNTGCCGCAGCCCGAGGGCCCGAGCAGGGCCACGAACTGGCCCGGCTCGGCCACCAGGCTGACGCCGTCCACCGCCGCGTGCTCGCCGAAGCGCTTGACGATGCCTTCGAGGGCGACGCGGCTCACCGGGCGGCCTCCCCGGCCTCGGCGGCCACATGCACCTGCGGCCGGCCGCCTTCCAGCAGCGGGCGGAAGGCCGGGCCGGGCAGCGCGTCGAGGAACAGGTGGTCGATGTCGGCCAGGCGCGCCCCGCGTGCCAGCGCCGCGCGGCCGAACTTGCTGGCGTCGGCCACCAGCAGCGACTGCCGGCAGTTCTGCCGCATCGCCTCGCGCGCCGCCACCTCGGCAGGGTCGAAGTCCAGCAGCGCACCGTCCTCGTCGATGCCGCCCACGCCGAAGACGGCAAAGTCGGTCTTGAAGCCGGCGAAGCAGCGCACCGCGGCGTCGCCCACCACGTCCAGGTCGGCCGGGCGCAGGAAGCCGCCGGCCACCGCGATCTCCAGGCCCTCGGCGCCGGCGAGCGCGAACACCACGCGCAGGCTGTTGGTCACCACCCGCAGGCCGCGCCGCGCGCGCAGCGCCAGCGCCACCTGGTGCGGCGTGGTGCCCAGGCCGATGGCCACCGAGGCGCCGTCTCCGATGTGAGCGGCCACTGCGGCGGCGATGCGCTGCTTGCCTTCCAGGTGCTGCACCTGCCGCGTTTCCCAGGGCAGGTTGGTGCCGGCTGCCGGCAGGGTGACGCCGCCGTGCACGCGGCGCAGCAGGCCGCGTTCGCTGAGGCGGTTGACGCTGCGCCGCACCGTCTGCGGCGTGACACCGAACTGCTGCGCCAGCGCGCCGATGTCCACCAGCCCGTGGTCGCGCACGAGGTCGAGGATGCGGCGTTCGCGGGGGTCGGTGTCGGACGGCGTCATGTTCGAATGAAAGGCCAATGCCTGTTCATTCGAAAAGCATAGGCGGGTTCGATGACGCTGTGATGTCAGGGGAACCCGGGGGTGGGCGGTCGGGCAACCCGGTGCCGGCGGCGCGGCGTCGGGCGTAGCATGGCCGGCCACGGAGGCCCGTTGCCCATGCTCGTCCAGCTGTCCGACCCCCACATCGTCGCCCCCGGCCGACGCCTGCTCGACCGCGTCGACACCCCGGCCCTGCTGGCGCAGGCGGTGGCGGCGGTGGCGGCGCTGCAGCCGGCGCCGGCGGCGGTGGTGCTCACCGGCGACCTCGTCGACCGCGGCACCGCCGAGGAATACGAACACCTGCGCGCCCTGCTGGCGCCGCTGCCCGGCCCGGTGTGGCTGATGCCCGGCAACCACGACGACGCGGCGGTGATGCGGCAGGTCTTCACCGACCACGACGAGCTGCAGCCGCCGGACGGCGACCCGGCGCTGGCCGGCCACGTGCTGTGGGTCCGCCGCACCGCCGGCTTGCGCGTGGTGGCGCTGGACACCGTGGTGCCGCGCGCCGCGCATGGCCGGCTGTGCGGCGCGCGCCTGGCCTGGCTGGGGCGCACGCTGGACGCCGAGCCCGGCACGCCCACCGTGCTCGCGATGCACCACCCGCCGTTCACCACCGGCATCGGCCACATGGACGCCATCGGCCTGCGCGAAGGCGCCCCCGAGCTGGCGGCGCTGCTGCAGCGCCACCCGCAGGTCGAGCGCGTGATCTGCGGCCACCTGCACCGGCCCATCACCCGCCGCTTCGGCGGCACGCTGGCCATGACGGTGCCGTCCACCGCGCACCAGATCGTGATGGACCTGGCCCCCGACGCGCCGCCGGCCTGGCGCATGGAGCCGCCGGGCTACGCGGTGCACGCCTGGCTGGGCGGCGCGCTGGTCAGCCACGTGGTCGCACTGGGCGACCACGGGCCGGTGGGTCTCTACTGACCCGAGGCGATCAGTTCAGCTTCACGCCCAGCTTCGTGATCACCGGGCCCCAGCGGGCCACGTCGTCGGCGATGAAGCGGCGGAACTCCTCGGCGCTGCCGCCGACGATGGTCAGGCCGCTCCTGGCCATGGCGTCGCGCACGGCGGCGTCCTGCAGCAGGGCATTGACGTCGGCGTTGATGCGCGCCACCGCGGCGTCGCTCATCGACGCCGGCCCCACCAGCCCGTTCCAGGCCAGTGCCACCACCCTGGGGTAGCCCGCCGCGCCCATGGCCGGCAGGTCCTGCAGGCCGGCCGGCTTGCTGTCGGCGCTCACCGCCAGCAGCCGCACCTTGCCGCTCTGCACGTGCGGCAGCAGGGCCGGCGCCACCATCCAGGTGGCGTGCACGTCGCCCTGCGCCACCGCCAGCGCCGCCGGCGGGCTGCCGTTGTAGGGCACGTGCGTGGCCTTGATGCCGGCCTCCGACAGGAACAGCTCCATCGTCATGTGGGCCGAGCTGCCCTGCCCGAGCGAGCTGAAGTTCATGCCGCCGTCCTGGGCCTTCGCCCAGGCCACGAACTCGGCCACGGTCTTCGCCGGCACCTTCTCGGCGTTGACGGCCAGCACGTTGGCCTGCGAACTGGTCATCACGATGGGCCGCAGGTCCTTCGCCGGGTCGTAGGGCGTCTTGCTGTACAGGAAGGGCGCATAGGCCAGCGGGCCGTTGAAGCCGATGGCGATCGTGTGGCCGTCGGTGGCCTTGGCCGCCACGTCCACGCCCAGCATGCCGCCGGCGCCGGGCTTGTTGTCCACCACCACCGGCTGGCCCCAGCGCGCGGCGAGCTTGTCGCTCATCAGGCGCACGATCAGGTCCAGCGAGCTGCCGGGGCCGGTGGGCACGACGATCTTCACCGTCTGCGTGGGCCAGGACTGGGCGTGGGCGGCCGGCGACAGCAGCAGCGGCGTGACGGCAAGGGCGGCCGCGAGGGCGCGGCGGCGCGTGATCTGGGGCATGGCAGGTCTCCTTCGGGCCCGCATCGTAGCCGCTGGCGCGGCTGACAACGGATCGTCACCGCGCCGCGTTGAAGCGGGGTTAGGCTACGGCCTGGATCCCCAAGGAGGCACACCATGACGCACCTTCCCCCTGCTCGCCGCCTGCCGGCCGCCATCGCCGCCGTCGCCGTCGGCGCCCTGGCCCTGACCGGCTGCGAGACCATGAGCCAGCGCGAGAAGGGCACCGCCCAGGGCGCGGCCATCGGCGCCATCGCCGGCGCGGTGATCTCCAGCGCCACCGGCGGCAAGGCCGGCACCGGCGCGGTGGCCGGCGCTGCCGTGGGTGCGGTGGCCGGCAACCTGTGGTCCAAGCGCATGGAAGAGAAGCAGCGCGCGATGGAGCGCGCCACCGCCGGCACCGGCATCGAGGTGGCCAAGACGGCCGACAACCAGCTCAAGGTCAACGTGCCCAGCGACCTGTCGTTCGCCACCGGCCGCGCCGACCTGAACCCGGCGCTGCGCCCGGTGCTCGACCAGTTCGCGCAGGGGCTGGACGCCACGGTGCTGGTGCGCATCGTCGGCCACACCGACAGCACCGGCAGCGATGCCATCAACGACCCGCTGTCGCTGGAGCGTGCGCGCACCGTGCGCAACTACCTGGAAGACCGCGGCGTGCCCGCCTCGCGCATGATGATCGAGGGCCGCGGCTCGCGCCAGCCGGTGGCCGACAACAGCAGCGACGCCGGCCGCGCCAAGAACCGCCGGGTGGAGATCGAGGTCGTCGGCACCCGTCCGGTGCGCCGCTGAGCACCCGCCGAGCCGGCACCCGCTGGGTGCCGGTCGACGGCCAGTCTGCCAGACCCCGCTGCGGCGGGGTTTTTCTTTGGCGGCCGCGGCCGTGGCCCGGCGCCGCTACGATCGCCGCTCAGCAGCCCGCCGGGCCGCCCACCCGGGCACGTGCCGGCGGGTGCAGATCGAAGGTAGCCCCGTGAGCAACGTCGACGCCCAGGAACTGGCCAAGTTCAGCGAACTCGCCCACCGCTGGTGGGATCCGGACAGCGAGTTCCGCCCGCTGCACCAGATCAACCCGCTGCGCCTGGGGTGGATCGACGGCCTGGTCGGCCTGGCCGGCAAGCAGGTGCTCGACGTCGGCTGCGGCGGCGGCATCCTGGCCGAGGCGATGGCGCGCCGGGCCGCGCAGGTCACCGGCATCGACCTGGCGGCGCGGCCGCTGGGCGTGGCGCGTCTGCACGCGCTCGAGACCGGCGTCGCCAACGTCGACTACCGCGAGATCGCGGCCGAGGCGCTGGCCGCCGAACGGCCGGCCGCCTACGACGTCGTCACCTGCATGGAGATGCTCGAGCATGTGCCCGACCCGGCGTCGACGGTGGCCGCCTGCGCCGCGCTCGTGCGGCCCGGCGGCTGGGTCTTCTTCTCGACGCTGAACCGCAACCCCAAGTCCTTCCTGTTCGCGATCGTCGGCGCCGAATACCTGCTGCGCCTGCTGCCGCGCGGCACGCACGAGTACGCGCGCTTCATCCGCCCGAGCGAACTCGCGCGCCACGCACGCGAGGCCGGCCTGACGCTGCACGGCATGCGGGGCATGCAGTACAACCCGCTGACGCGGCGCTACTGGCTGTCCGACGACACCAGCGTCAACTACCTGGTCGCCTGCCGGCGGCCGGCCTGACGCGCGTGCCCGCGCCGGCCGCCCGGCCCGTGCGGGCCGTCCTGTTCGACCTCGACGGCACGCTGATCGACAGCGCGCCCGACCTCGCCGGCGCGATCAACGACCTGCGCGTCGCCGACGGCCTGCCGCCGCTGCCGTACGCGGCGCTGCGGCCGATGGTCGGCTCCGGAGCGCGCGGCATGGTCGGCGCGGCCTACGGCGTGGCCCCCGGCGACCCGCGCTTCGAGCCGCTGCGCGACCGCTTCCTCGCCCGCTACGCCGAGCGGCTGCTGCACGACACGCGCGTGTTCGATGCCGTGCAGCCGGTGCTCGACGCGCTGGCCGCGGCCGGCCTGCCGTGGGGCATCGTGACCAACAAGGCCACGCGCTACGCCGAGCCGGTCGTCCACGGGCTGGGCCTGCACCGGCGCACGGCGGTGCTGGTGTGCGGCGACACCACGCCGCACAGCAAGCCGCACCCGGCGCCGCTGCACGAGGCCGCGCGCCGGCTGGCGGTGGACGCCTCGGCCTGCGCCTACGTCGGCGACGACCATCGCGACGTCGTCGCTGGCCGTGCGGCCGGCATGGCCACCGTGGCCGCCGCCTGGGGCTACCTGGGCGACGGCGACCCGGTGCAGGCCTGGGGCGCCGACGCCGTCATCGCCGACCCGGGCGAGCTCTTGAACTGGCTCGATCTGGCCTAAACTGCGGTCCCTGGGCCCGATCTGGCTTCGACGTGGGTGCGGAGTCGGCGCGGGGCATGCCGAGCACCAGTCCGCTCGTAAAACCACTGGAACGAAGTAACTGCGAACGACGAACGTTTCGCCCTCGCCGCTTAACACCGGTGAGCCTCTCAACGGCAGGCCGATGGGCCGGGCCTGAGGGCTGAAGAGTCCGACGGCTGAGAGGTCATCCACATCGGCTGGTGCCGCGCCGGGTCACTTGGCGCGGGACGAGACCCAAGGTGACTGGCGGGGGTGCCAGCGTGCTGCTGCGCGGGTGCCCCGGCGAGATCCAAATCAGCCAGCTAAGCATGTAGAACCGTCCGGCGATGGCTTGCGGACGGGGGTTCGATCCCCCCCGGGTCCACCATCTACGAGGGCTCGGATGATCTCCGGGCCCTTTTTTTCGCCTGCGATCCCCGCGCCACGCGGGGTTCCGGCTGCCTGTGCTGCGGGTGCGGGCGTGCGACGACGCCCGGAATCGGCTGCTTCCCGGACCAGAGCCGTCTCTTCTCTCTGGTTGACCTGCGGGTGCGCGCAGGGCCCGCCCTAGCCAAATCAACGACTTACGCGCGGCGGTTCATCGTCAACCACGGCCACCAGAGCACTGACGTCGCTCGTGTCATTACCCTCGTCGAAGGGTGAACGATGACGATGGGAACGAACGTGATCACGAGGGAAGAGCTCTACGAGTTGGTTTGGTCGACGCCAATGATCAAGGTCGCCGAGAAGTTCGAGGTGTCCGGAAGCTACCTCGCCCGGGTGTGTACCGAGTTGCGGGTGCCCCGTCCGGAGCGCGGCTACTGGGCCAAGCTGGCGGTGGGCAAGGCGCCGCAACGGCCGGCGCTTACGGAACCGCTGCCGGGTGATCCCGTCGTGTGGTCCCGGACTGACGACCAGCTTCCGGCTCCGGCCGTGCCGAAGCCCCGCCCAACACCCAGCCCCCGCGTTCCAAGACTTACCCGGCCCGTGACCGGCACCCACGGCCTGATCCGTGGCGCGAGGGAGCACTTCCTGGCGAGCCGCAAGGTCGACGACGCTGAGCACTTGAAGCCGTACAAGAAGCTTCTGGTCGACATCACCGTCTCCCGCTCCGGGCTAGACAAGGCGCTTGGCTTCGCAAACGACCTGTTCAATGCCTTGGAGTCTGCCGGGCACCGAGTGGTCATCGCGCCGCCAGACGCCCAATTTCGGCGCGAGCGCGTCCAGGAGAAGGAGGAGCCGCCGAAGAAGGACCCCCGGCACGATCCCTACGGATACGACCGCCTCTGGTCTCCATACCGGCCGACGGTTGTCTACGTCGACTCGCTCGCGTTCGGATTGGCCATCGTCGAGATGACCGAATCGGTCGCCGTGCGGTACGTGAACGGCAAGTACATCCGGGAGTCGGACTACGTGCCGCCCAAAGCATCCAGGCGCTACGTCGATCACACCTGGACGACGAACCGAGATCTGCCATCGGATCGCTTGCGGCTGCTCATCTATGCACCGTACCGCGGCGTATCGTGGTCGACGTCGTTCCAGGAGTCCGCGGCGCGAAGCCTGGCCTCGGACATCCCCCAGATCGTCAATGCCATCGAGAACGCAACTGCGACCGTGACCGAGAAGCTGCGGGAGGCCGAACGACAGGCCGAGATCTGGCGGCAGGAGAGACTCGCCGAAGAGGAGCGGGGCCGGCAGGACGAAGACCGACGCCGCGCAGCTCAGTCGATCAAGGACAGCCGCGACCAGCTCGAACAGGTCATTCAATCCTGGGCAAAGGTCGTCAGCCTGGAGCAGTTCTTCCAGGGCGTCGAGGATCGGGCGCATAGGCTTCCCGAAGCGGAGCGTCAGGCGGTGCTCGAACGACTCCGGCTCGCCCGGGAGTTCGTCGGCACGCAGGACCCCCTAGACTTCTTTCGGGGGTGGAAGACGCCGATCGAACGGTACGTGCCGCTGTCGCTTCGTGCCTCGCACTCACAAACCGTCGACGACGCGGACGGCGATCAAGAAGACGACGAAGGCGCCTGAGAGCGGTGACAGCTCTGCGGGCTCTGCGGTCGAATGCCGCCACCACGGCTCGCTGCACCCACGCGGTGGGCAGCGGGTGAGCATCGGAAATGCTCACCTGCCTCGCGTCTGATGGCTGACCTCGGCGGCGCAGTCTTGCCAAAATTTGCCATGCCGTCTAGCCTATCGGCGTGAGCACGATGAACATCTCCTTGCCCGACAGCCTCAAGGCCTTCGTCGACGAGCAGGTCAGCCAACGCGGCTACGGCACCAGCAGTGAGTACGTGCGCGAACTGATCCGCCGCGATCAGGACCGGCTCCAGCTGCGCAACCTGCTGCTGGCGGGCGCATCGTCAGCTCCCACGGAACCGGTGAACGAGACGTACTTCGATGGCTTGCGCGAGCGGGTGCGCGGCGCGGCCAAGGTGGCAGGCAAGACACGCAGCCGGTCGTGAAGGCCAAACCCGCCGTCCCGCGCGAGCAGGCCCACCGGGACGTCGAGGACGCGATCGCCCACTACCTGGCTGAAGGCGCCGAGACCGCCGCGCTCGGCTTCATCGACGCCCTGGAGGACACGTACCGCCACATCGGCCGGCACCCGGCCACTGGCTCGCCGCGATACGCCCACGAGTTGAACCTGCCTGGCCTTCGCTCTTGGCCTCTGACTCGGTATCCCTATCTGGTCTTCTACGTCGAGCACCCCGATTACGTCGACGTCTGGCGTGTGTTGCACGGGCAGCGTGACATCCCGGCTTGGATGCAGGAACCCGGCGACGGGTGATGGTTGGCCTGTGGCGTCGATGGTGCCCTCACGTTTCGTGACCCCATCGGCTGCGCCAGGCGAAAGGGGTCCTTCCTGGCGAAGTTCCCATACTGGGGGCGCGAGCGCGGCGCTTCGCCACCGTCGGGGCGCAAACCGAGGTTTGCAGGGTTTGCGGTTTGCAGGCCGGCGACGCCGACACGGCCAGCGACCGGAAGTACGGCCAGGGTACGCAGCTCGTGCGTACCCCAAGGGTCGGAGCTGAACTCCGACCCCTTGCGGCGCGGCTGACCGTCAGTCGATGCGGTACACGCGCTCGCCGGCGGCGTTGCGCGTCAGCACCACGTTCAGGCCAAGGCGCTTGCGCAGCAGGCCCGAGATTGCGCCGCGCACGAAGTGCGGCTGCCAACCGGTGGCCAGCATCAGCTGCAGGTTGGTCGCGGCCTGCGGCCGGCGCAGCGCCACCACCAGCGCGGCGAGCTTGGTGCCGGGGCGCACCGGCATGCCCTCCAGAAGATGGAGGTCGCCAGGGGTGCCCATCTCTTGGATGCCGTCTGGCTCCGGTGGCGCGGGCCGCTGGCGCCCGGCCACGGCGTAGCCGGCGTCGGTCAGCACGAAGCCGCAGTCCCTGGCCCCGATCCACTCGCGCCGCATCAACGCGGTCATCGCCTTCACCCGCGCGCCGCCGCGCAGGTTGGCGGGCGGGATCACGCGCCCATCGGCGCGGCGGGCGGCGGCACGCAGCAGCAGGGCTTGGGTCGGGGTGAGCTTGGGCAGGGTTTCCATCGTGGCCTCCCTCACTCGGCCTTGCCGCCGAAGATCGCGAGCAGATCGTCGAGCGCCTGCTCCACCCGCCCGAGGTCGCCAACGTGGCCCCAGTTGACGGCGTCAGGGTCGTGGCCGAAGTGGTCGTCGGCCAGTTGCTGCAGCCGCGCCAGCTTGGCGTGGATCTGCGCGGTGCGCGCGGCGTAGGCGGCGCGGGAATCGGTGTGGCGCATCGGGGTCTCCGGGTCGATCGCGATGCAGTGATTCACGCGCTGTTCCGCCCCGAAGCCAAGCGTGTTCATCAGGCGCTGGCTGCAGTTGTGCCACATTGATAAGATGAACGCTTCTGTGCCAACCAGGACATTCGAGATGAAGCGCTGCGTCGTCGGTATTCGTCGACCCGGGGTGCCTGGGCCCGAAGCGTCACAACACTCGGGCAAGGACAGGCCGACAGTCTGGTTTCCCTCGATGGCCACGATGGCGGCGGTCCTGTCGGAGGACAACCAGGCCTTGCTGCGGCTCATCCGCGATCAGCGGCCGAAGTCGTTGACCGAGCTGGCTGAGCTGACCGGGCGCCAGGTACCGAACCTGTCGCGCACGTTGCGGATGATGGAGGGCTACGGATTGGTGGCGTTGAAGAAGACCGTGCGCGAGATCGAGCCCATCGCGCTGGCGACCAGCTTCAAGGTCTTGATTGATTGAAGGGCGACGATGAAAGGGCAGGCAATGCGCGAGGGCGTGATCACCGAAGCAGATACTTGCCGAGAGTTCGTCACGCCCCGGCTCGTCGAGGCAGGATGGGGTGCGGCACCTCACGCCATCGGTGAACAGCGCAGCTTCACCAATGGCCGCATCATCGTCGCGGGTGGCAAGGTCCGTCGCGGCAAGCAGAAGCGGGCCGACTACCTGCTGTACTACCGCCGGGACTTCCCGCTGGCGGTCGTCGAAGCCAAGGAGATCGGCCTGCCCGCCGAAACCGGTGTGCAGCAGGCCCGCGAGTACGCGGAGATCCTGGGGCTCAAGTTCGCCTACGCCACCAACGGCCACCGCATCATCGAGATCGACTACACGGCGGGCACCGAGCGCGAGGTCGACCACTACGCCACGCCCGACGAGCTGTTTGCCCGCCTGACCACCGCGGCGCGTCTTACCCAGGAAGCCGCATCACACCTGTTGGAGCCGTTCAACCTGGTGTCGGGCAAAGTGCCCCGCTACTACCAGCAGATCGCCATTCAGCGCGTAATCGAGGCGATCCTGCTTGGCCAGAAGCGCATCCTCGCCACCCTGGCCACAGGCACCGGCAAGACCTGCGTCGCGTTCCAGATCTGCTGGAAGCTGTGGAGCAGCCGCTGGAACCGCACCGCCGAATACCGCCGACCGAAGATCCTGTTCCTGGCCGACCGCAACATCCTGGTCGACGACCCGATGGCCAAGATGTTCGCGCCCTTCGGCGACGCCCGGCACAAGATCGCCGGCGGCGACGTCAGCCAGAGCCGGGACATGTACTTCGGCATCTATCAGGCGCTCTCCACCGCCAGCACGGACGTCTTCCGGCAGTACCGCCCTGACTTCTTTGACTTGATCATCATCGACGAGTGCCACCGCGGCTCCAGTCGAGACGAGAGCGCCTGGCGCGCCGTGTTGGACTACTTCGCACCAGCGGTGCAGTTCGGCATGACGGCGACGCCGCTGCGCGAAGAGTCGCGCGACAGCTACGAGTACTTCGGCAACCCGGTCTACACCTACAGCCTGCGCCAGGGCATCGAGGACGGCTTTCTTGCGCCCTACCGCGTGCATCGGGTGATCACCACTGTCGACGCGGCGGGGTGGCGGCCGAGCAAGGACGAGTTGGACCGCTACGGCCGCGAGGTTCCTGACGACGAGTACCAGACCAAGGACTTCGAGCGCGTTGTGGCCCTGCGCGCTCGCACTCGCGCGATGGCCCGGCATCTGACCGACTTCCTGAAAGGCACCGACCGCTTCGCCAAGACGTTGGTGTTCTGCGTTGACCAGGAACACGCCGCGGAGATGCGACAGGAGCTCGTCAACCTCAACAGCGATCTGGTTAAGCAGTACCCGGACTATGTCTGCCGCGTCACCGCCGACGAAGGCGCCATCGGCCTGACCCATCTGGCGCATTTCCAGGACGTCGACAAGCCGGCGCCCGTCATCCTCACCACCTCCCAGCTGCTAACCACCGGCGTCGATGCAGAGATGGTCAAGAACGTGGTGCTGGCCCGCGTCGTGGGCTCGCGCGCCGAGTTCAAGCAGATCGTCGGGCGCGGCACGCGGCTGAAGGTCGACTATGGCAAGGAGTACTTCAACATCATCGACTTCACCGGCACGGCCACCCGCCACTTTGCCGATCCGGACTTCGACGGTGAGCCCGCGCTGATCGAGGAAGTGACGGTCGACGAGTCGGGCGAACAGGTCAGCGTCATGGAGACGGCCCCCGAATCGCAGCCCGAGGCCCTGCCTGTGGAGTACGAGGTGCTGGAAGAGCAGATCGGCCCGGATGCAGGCGGCGTGCTGATCAACGAACCGCCGCCGGAGCCGCGCAAGTTCTACATCGACGGCGGCGAAGTCGAAGTCATCGGCCACCTGGTTTACGACCTGGATACCGACGGCAAGAAGCTGCAGGTGGTGAAGTACACCGAGTACTCCGGCCGCGCCGTGCGCACCCTGTACCCCACCCGCGAGGCCCTGCAATCGGCCTGGGCCGACCCCGACACGCGCAGCGAGGTGCTGCGTGAGCTGACCGAGCGCGGCATCAGCTTCGAGGAGCTGGCCGCCAGCAGCGATCAGCCCGATGCCGACCCCTTCGACCTGCTGTGTCATTTGGCCTGGAACGCACCACTGCTCACGCGCCGCCAGCGCGCGGAAAGCGCGCGTCGCCGTGCGCAGGACCTGTTCGGCCAGTACGGTGACACTGCGCGCGAGATCCTGGCGCTGCTGCTCGAACGCTACGTCGAGCGCGGCATCCTGCAGTTCAGCACGCTGTCGGAGCTGATGAAGGTCCAGCCCTTCGATCGCTACGGCAGTCCCGCCGAGATCGCGACCCGTCATTTCGGCGGCGTGCGGGGCATGAAGGACGCCGTCTCCCGCCTGCAGACCGCGCTCTACCAATAACAACAAGACCCACGAGAACCCGAACCGATGCCCCGTCCCAAACGTTCAGCAGCCACCACAACCACCGCCGACGCCCCCGCCGAGAAGAGGCCTCGCGCCGCGCGCAAGGCCAAGGCGCCGCTCACCACCCGGGAGAACCTGTCGGCGCTGATCGGCACCGCCCGCCAGATCCTGCGCAAGGACAAGGGCCTCAACGGCGACGTGGATCGCCTGCCGCTGCTCACCTGGGTGATGTTCCTCAAGTTCCTCGACGACCTCGAGGCCGTGCACGAACAGGAGGCCGAACTCGACGGCAAGCGCTACCAGCCCATCATCGAGGCGCCGTACCGCTGGCGCGACTGGGCTGCACGCGAGGACGGCCTGACCGGCGATGAGCTGCTGGCCTTCATCAACCAGGATGAAACCCACCGCGCCGATGGCTCGCGTGGCGCGGGCTTGTTCGCCTACCTGCGCGGCCTGGCCGGCAGCGGTGAGAAGGGCAGCCAGCGCGAGGTCATCGCCAACGTGTTCAAGGGCGTGCAGAACCGAATGGTCAGCGGTTATCTGCTGCGCGACATCGTCAACAAGATCAACGGCATCCACTTCAGCAGCAGCGAGGAGATCCACACCCTCTCGCACCTGTATGAATCGATGCTGCGCGAGATGCGCGACGCCGCGGGTGATTCGGGCGAGTTCTACACCCCGCGCCCGGTGGTGCGCTTCATGGTGCAGGTGACCGACCCGCGCCTGGGCGAAACCGTGCTCGACCCCGCCTGCGGCACCGGCGGATTCCTGGTGGAGGCCTACGACCACCTAGCCCCGCAGGTGACCACGCCCGAGCAGCGCCGCACCCTGCAGCGCGATACCCTCTACGGCCAGGAAGCCAAGCCGCTGCCCTACATGCTGGCGCAGATGAACCTGCTGCTGCACGGGTTGGAGGCCCCGCAGATCGCCTACGGCAACACGCTGGATCGCCGCGTTAACGAGATCGGCCACAGCGAACGCGTGGACGTGATCCTCACCAACCCGCCCTTCGGCGGCGAGGAGGAGGTCGGCATCAAGGCCAACTTCCCGCCCAACATGCAGACGGCGGAAACGGCGCTGCTCTTCCTGCAGTACATCATGCGCAAGCTGCGCGTAGCGGGTGCGCCCGTACCCGGCGGCAAACCCGCTGCGCGTGGCGGCCGTGCGGCCGTGGTCGTGCCCAACGGCACCTTGTTCGGCGACGGCATCAGCGCCGTCATCAAGGAGGAGCTGCTCAAGGAGTTCCGCCTGCACACTGTTCTGCGTCTGCCGCAGGGCGTGTTCGCGCCCTACACCGACATCCCGGCCAACCTGCTGTTCTTCGAGCGCGGCGGCCCGACCGACGCCATCTGGTACTACGAGCTGCCCTTGCCCGAAGGGCGCAAGAAGTACAGCAAGACCGCGCCGCTGCAGTTCGAGGAGTTCGCGCCGGCCCTGGCCTGGTGGAACGCCCGCGAGGAAGGTCCGCAAGCCTGGAAGGTCGACTTTGCCGCCAGGCGCGCTGCCGCCGTGGAGGCCGCCACGCCGCACTGGCAGCGCGCCGATGCCGAGCGCAACGCGGCGCTCTCACTGGGCAAGCCGATTCGAGAACTGGAACAGGCCGCACAGGCCGCGGCGAACGGCGACAAGGCCGCGTTGCAGGACAAGCTGCGCGCGCTGAAGGCCGAGCAGCAGGCCCACGAGCAGGCCGCCAAGGCGGCCCAGGCCGAGGGCGACACGCTGTACTGGCCCATCTACAACCTCGACCTCAAGAACCCGCACGCCCGCGCGGGCCTGGTGCACGCCGACCCGAAGGACCTGATCGCGTCGATGCGCAGCCACGAGGCCGAGGTGATGCGGCTACTGGGTGAAATCGAGGCGCTGGTCAGCGCGGTGGACGGCGAATGAAGGCGTGGCCCAAGGTTGCCCTTGGCGAGTTGCTGAAGGACGCGAGCGAGCCAGTTCGCGTGGTGCAGGCCGCCGAGTATCCGAACTTCGGCATCTATAGCTTCGGCCGAGGCCTCTTCGTCAAGCCGCCGATCAGCGGTATGCAGACGAGTGCAGTCACCTTGTACCGCGTTCGCAGGGGCAACTTCATCTACAGCCGTCTCTTTGCATTCGAGGGCTCATACGGCCTGGTGGACGACGCATTCGATGGGCACTTCACGTCCAACGAATACCCGTCCTTCTCGCTGGATAGGTCTCGGCTGGAGCCGGGCTTCTTGAAGGCCTACTTCCAGTTTCCAAGGGTGTGGCAAGAGATTGCCATGGGCAGCAAAGGAGTCGGATCGCGCCGAATCCGCGTCCAGTCCGACAAGGTGCTGGCTCACCAGATCCCCTTGCCAGCTCTCGCCGAACAGCAAGCCATCGTCGCCCGCCTCGACGCGCTGGCCGAGAAGACGCGGGAAGTCGAAGCGCATCTGGATGCCGTCGAGCGTGATGCCGAGCATCTGCTGGCCTTACGTTTCCGCGACGTCATCGCCGACGCGCCGCTGCGGCCGATGGCGGAGGTGGCACCCTTGGTGCGGCGCGAGGTGCGCATCGCCCCGGACAAGAGCTACACCGAGTTGGGTGTCCGCAGCTTCTACAAGGGCACGTTCCATCGCCGCACCGTTCCAGGCTCTGACTTCTCTTGGCAAGACCTCTACCAAGTGAAAACTGGCGACTTGGTGTTCAGCAACATCATGGCCTGGGAGAAGGCCATCGCCGTTGCCGCAACCGTGGACGATGACTGCGTGGGCAACCACCGCATGCTCACGTGCGAAGCCCGCCCCGATACCGCTGTTCCCGGTTTCTTGTGGTTCTACTTCACCACCGAGGAGGGCTTCGCCAAGATCTATGCGGCTTCACCGGGCACAGCGGCCAGAAACCGAACGATGACCGCACCGGCTCTGATGGCTATCGAGGTGCCGGTACCTGCCATGGCCGCGCAACAGACTTTCGTCCGCCTGCAGGCGGACGTCGCCGCATTGAAGGCCAAGCACGCCGCCATTCGTCGGGCCAACGCTGCGCTGTTGCCTGCCACGCTGGAGCGAATCTTTGCCGCGTAATCCAAATGAGGTTTCGCCATGAAACTGCGCCGCCTGCATATCCACAACGTCCGCTCGATCGTTGATGCCGATATCGAAGTCAACGACTACACGATGATTGTGGGCGCCAACAATGCTGGAAAGAGCAACGTGCTGGCAGCTTTGCGGCTGTTTTACGACGACATCAAGTGGTCTGCCGACGATGTCCCAAAGGCGGGCGCGCCGTCCGATGACGAGAGTTGGGTGGAACTTCGTTTCGAGCTTTCCGAGGGCGAGTGGGCAACACTCGCCGACAAGTACAAGGAAGGCGCGACGGACCGGCTGCTGACGGTGCGTCGCTACTTTGTCTCCAAGGACCGGGTCAAGACCAACCAGAGCAATCTCTATGGCCTGGTCAAAGGAGAGTTGGCCGACGAACAGTTCTACGGCGCCAAAAACGTCAGCACCGCCAAAGTCGGCCGTGTGATCTACATCCCGGCGCTGACCACTGCCAGCGATCAGATGAAGACGACGGGGCCTTCGCCTTTGCGCGACATGCTCAACTTCATGCTCAAACGCGTGGTCTCCGAAAGTGCCGCCTACAAGGCCGTCGAGGAGGCGTTCGGGAAACTGAATGTCGAAGCGCAGGGCGGCAACGGCTTTCTCAACAAGATTGTGCAGCCGATCAACCAGGCCATTGATCAATGGGGCATCAGCTTTCAGATGTCCATCACCCCGGTGTCACCCGAAGACATCACGAAGAACCTCGTCAAGCATGCCTTCGCCGACGCGGTGCTTGGGGACGCCGCGTTCGCACTGGACCGCTACGGCCACGGCTTTCAGCGCTCGTTCCTGTACGAACTGATCAAGCTTGCCCCGTCGTTTGCCGACGGCAAGAAGACTGACAAGAAGGAGTTCGACCCCGAGTTCACGCTGATTCTCTTCGAGGAGCCGGAAGCCTTTCTGCACCCGACGCAGCAGGAGAACATGGCCTATCACCTGCGCCGACTGGGGTCAGGCGATAGTCAGCAGGTCATCATCACGAGCCACTCACCGATCTTCGTTGGCAAAGGGGCTGATGATCTATGCCAGATAGTGCGGGCGCGGCGAAACGGGGGAACCACTGTTCTCGGGCAGGTGGGACGAGCGGAATGTGCGAGCGTTTTCGCCGATGGGCTGGCGCTCAAGACATGCCTGCAGGCGTTTGTTGACGATCCCTCGATTCCCGACCCGCTCAAGGAGGAGGCAAGAGGGATGCTCAGGTCCTCCACTGCTGACGAGGACATTGCGGCCCAGGAAGAGCGGTTCCGGTACCAACTCTGGCTGGATTCAGATCGTGCGGCTATGTTCTTTGCCGACCGCGTGTTGCTGGTTGAGGGCGCGACTGAAGGAGCCCTCTTCAGCTGGTTGCTGGCACGAGACTGGCACGACCTGACCCGCCACCGCATTGCCGTTGTTGATGTGCTGGGGAAGTACAACTTTCACCGCTACATGGCCCTGCTGGAGCGGTTTGGCATCCCCTATGGGCTGATCCTCGACGACGATGACGAGAAGACACACCACAAAGCCGTCAACGAAATGTTGCGTCACCGGTCCGTCCAGCATCGTCTGGCTGCTCCTGTTTTCATTCCTAGGCACCTGGAAGCGTTCCTCGGCCTGACTCTCCCCAGGCGCGACGATCTCAAGCCGGTGCAGGTTATGAAAGCACTGGAAGCGGGCACGCTCGAAGCCGAGAAACTGAATGCTCTGAGAAACAAGTTCTGCGAGGCGCTTGCGCTTTCGCAGGGTTCTGCGTGATGTCTGTGAGCGCCCCTAACCAGGTAGGTTGTCAAGGTCCAGCTTGCCGACCTCGACCGTGCAGCCTGAAGAGGCTTGAGCACCGCACCCTCTCCGCCATCCGCCACGCCAACGCCGCACTGCAGCCCGCTACGCCGGAGCGGTTCTTCGCCGGGAGTGCGTAGTGCAGTTCATCACCAACGGCCCGGACATTCCCGATGCGCTCTTGCAGGCGCACGAAGACGGCCGCGTGGTGTTCTTCTGCGGTGCCGGCATCTCCTACCCCGCAGGTCTGCCGGATTTCAAGGGGTTGGTACACGAGATCTACCGGCGCAACGGCACCGCGCCAACCGACATCGAGCGCGCGGCCCTGGACCGGGGTCAGTACGACGCCACGCTCGACTTGCTGGAGCGGCGCCTGCCAGGCCAGCGCCTTGCCGTGCGCCGCGCGCTGGCCGGCGCACTGAAGCCCAAGCTGCGCCGCAAGGGCGCCACCGACACACATGCCGCGTTGCTGCGCCTGGCGCGCGATCGTGATGACGCGCTGAGGCTGGTTACCACCAACTTCGACCGCGTCTTTCACGTCGGCGCAAAGCGCTCAGGGCAGGTGTTCCAGGCCCATGCCGCGCCCATGTTGCCGATCCCGAAGAACAGCCGCTGGAATGGGCTGGTCTATCTCCATGGCCTGCTGCCGGAGAAGGCGGACGACACGGCCTTGAACCGGCTGGTGGTCACCAGCGGTGACTTCGGGCTGGCCTACCTGACCGAGCGCTGGGCAGCGCGCTTCGTGAGCGAGCTGTTCCGCAACTACGTGGTCTGCTTCGTCGGCTACAGCATCAACGACCCGGTGCTGCGTTACATGATGGACGCATTGGCGGCGGACCGCATGCTGGGCGAAGTCACACCGCAGGCCTGGGCGCTGGGCGACTGCGAGCCGGGGCAGGAAGCAAGCAAGACCGTCGAGTGGGAAGCCAAGGGCGTCGCGCCGATCCTGTACCCAGTGCCGGCCGGCACGGACGACCACTCAGCACTGCACCAGACCTTGCAGGCCTGGGCCGAGACCTATCGCGACGGTGTCACGGGCAAGGAGCGCATCGTGGTCGCGCATGCCCTGGCACGACCGTCGGCCAGCACACGGCAGGATGACTTCGTGGGTCGGATGCTGTGGGCTTTGTCGGACCCGTCCGGATTGCCGGCCCGACGGTTTGCAGAGTTCAACCCGGTGCCGTCACTGGACTGGCTGCTAGATGCATTCGCCCCGAACCGTTATGGGCACACCGACCTTGCCCGATTCGGTGTGCCGCCGCGTGACAACGCCGATCCCAAGCTGCGGTTCAGCCTGATCCATCGCCCGGCGCCTTACCCGCTGGCGCCGCCGATGCGGCTGGTTGCCGGTGGAATAGCGGCCACGCAGTGGGACGATGTGATGTCCCAGCTTGCGCGCTGGCTGGTACGGCATCTGAATGACCCGCGGCTGGTTCTGTGGATCGCGGAGCGCGGCGGTCAGCTGCACGAGCAATGGATCTGGCAGATCGAACACAGGTTGGACGAGTTCGCCCAACGGGAACGCGACGGCAAGACGTCCGAGCTGGAGGACATTCGCGCCCACGCCCCCAACGCCATCCCCGGGCCGCTGATGCGAAGCCTGTGGCGCCTGCTGCTCAGCGGGCGAGCGAAGTCACCGTGGCGCGAACCAGACCTCTACCGGTGGAAGAGCCGACTGAAGCGCGAAGGCTTGACAGCGACGCTTCGGCTGGAGCTGCGGGAACTGCTGTCGCCCAAGGTACGCCTGAGCAAACCGTTCCGCTGGGGAGAGGAGCCCGAGAGCACTGACGAGCCCACGCGCCTGCGGCAACTGGTGGACTGGGAGCTGGTGCTGGCCGCTGATCATGTGCACTCGGCCTTGCGCGACCTGGCTGACGCGCAGTGGCAAGCGGCCTTGCCGGCTTTGCTGGAGGACATGCAGCTACTGCTGCGCGATGCGCTGGATCTCCTGCGCGAGCTCGGTGAGGCCGACGAGCGCAGCGACCGCTCCCATTGGGATCTGCCCTCGATCAGCCACCACTGGCAGAACCGGGGATTCCGCGACTGGGTGTCGTTGATCGAGTTGCTGCGGGACGCGTGGTTGGCAGTGCGCAGTGCCGATGGGGCCCGCGCGGCGCGGATAGCGGCGGCGTGGTTTGATCTGCCGTATCCCGCTTTCAAGCGTCTTGCCCTCTTCGCTGCGAGTCAGGACGGATGCATTGCCCCCGAGCACTGGGTGAACTGGTTGCTCGCAGATGGTGCTTGGTGGCTGTGGGCTGTCGATACGCGCCGCGAGGTGTTGCGGCTGCTGGTGCTGCAGGGGAACCGGTTGACGCCGGCCTCACAGGATCGTCTGGAGTCGGCCATTGTGGCGGGGCCGCCGCGAGGGATGTACCGAGATGACCTCGAACCCGATCGGTGGCAAGACCTAGTTGCGAGCTCGGTTTGGCTGCATTTGGCCAAGCTGAATGCATCCGGCCTGTCCCTCGGGGTGGCCGGCGCGGCGCGCTTGGCAGAGCTTTCGCGCTTGCATCCGCAATGGCAGTTGGCCGCCAACGAGCGCGACGAGTTCTCGCATTGGATGGGCGGCACCGGCGACCCGGATTACGAGGAACGTCGGGACGTCGATTTTGCGCCCCGCAAGCGGCGCGACCTCGTGCAGTGGCTCGTCAAACCCCAGCCCGAACGGCACCCGTTCTACGAGGACACTTGGCGCGAGGTCTGTCGCACGCGCTTCTTTCACAGCTTGTACGCGCTGTGTGATCTGGCGCGTCAGAACACATGGCCGGCGGGGCGCTGGCGGGAGGTGCTGCAGGTCTGGAGCGAGGATGGCATGGTGTTGCGGTCTTGGCGCTACGCCGCGCCGCTGGTGCAGACCATGCCCGACACGGTGGTGCAGGAACTCGCGCATGGCGTCACATGGTGGCTGGAGGCGGCATCCAAGTCGATCGATCGACACGAAGCCATCCTGCTGCACCTGTGCCAGCGTGTCCTGGGCCTGCCGCTGGACGAGGACTCCGGGATCAGAGGGGGCGATGGCGAAGCGATCCAGCAGCCCGTCACCGAGGCCATCAACCATCCCATTGGCCACGTCACACAGGCACTGATCAACCTTTGGTTCAAGCGAGAGCCCAACGACGGCGATGGACTTCCCGCTCACATCGGCCCCTTGTTCACCCAGCTGTGTGATGTTCGAGTCCAGCGCTTCTGGCACGGCCGGGTCCTGCTGGCCTCCCGATTGATCGCGCTCTTCCGTGTTGACCGCCAATGGACTGAGCAGTACCTGCTGCCACGGTTCGATTGGGCGGCCGATCCGATGGAAGCCAAGGCCGCCTGGGAGGGCTTCCTTTGGTCGCCTCGCCTGTACCGGCCGCTACTGCTTGCGTTCAAGCCGCAATTCCTCGAAACGGCGCGCCACTATGGTGACTTGGGTGAACATGGCCAGCAGTTCGCCGCCTTCCTGACATACGCAGCGTTGGGGCCGGTCGACGGCTACTCGGCGGAGGAGTGGCGCGCCGCGATCGCGGCGCTGCCGCACGAGGGCTTGCAGGAGTCAGCACAGGCGCTGGTGCAGGCGCTCGAAGGGGCGGCTGATCAGCGAGAGGAATACTGGAAGAACCGCATCCAGCCGTTTTGGCAGGACGTCTGGCCCAAGTCCCGCGAGCTCGCCACGCCTGGCATCTCCGAATCTCTCACGCGGCTCTGCATCGCGGCCGGCTCCGAGTTCCCTGCTGCCCTGACCGCGGTCCTGGACTGGTTGCGACCCATCGAGCACCCGCATTACGTTATCCATCGCCTGCACGAGTCAGGGCTGTGTGGCCGATTCTCGATCCACGCCTTGCGACTGTTGGCGGCGATCGTCAGCGATCAGCCTTGGGGCGCGCCCGAACTGGGGCAATGCCTGGATCTCATCGTGCAGGCGGACCCGAGCCTTGCCCAAGACCCGAACTACCAGCGCCTGCGCGAGTACGCCAGAAGGCGGGGAGGATGAGGGCCAGTCCCGATGCCCGGGCGCCACGACTCGTCGCGTCTCACGCCCGAGGAGGCGGCCGTCTATGACGAACTCAGGTTCGATCGCCACCAGCCACGGCTGCGACTGGCGCAGGAGCGCGTGGGCTTTACCTGGCTGTGCGATCGACTAGCGTGTACTCCCTATGGAGCCCTCGTATCCCCGCCGCATCGCTCATAAGCTCGGGAGGCCGGTCGGCACATAGTCAGCCGCCCACCACCATCCAAAGCAAGGGCTCGGATCATCTCCGGGCCCTTCTTCTTCGCGTGCGTCACACCCGGACCGTCTTCCACCGGCCGCGCGAGAACAGCCACAGCGTGAACACGCCGACCGCGGTCTCGGAGACGAACACGCCCCAGAACACCCCGCTGTGCGCCATCCCGAGCGGCAGCGCCAGCGCCCACGCGAGCGGGATCTGGATCAGCCAGAAGAACACCAGGTTGATCCAGGTCGGCGTCATCGTGTCGCCGGCGCCGTTGAAGGCCTGCACCGCGACCATCCACCAGCCGTAGACGAAGTACGAGTAGGCGAGGATCGACAGCCACTCGCCGCCGATCGCGACGACGGCGGCGTCGTCGGTGAACACGCCGATGATCGCGTCGTGCCACAGGAAGAACGCCACCGACACGGTGAGCGTGAAGGCCATGTTCATCCAGCCGATGCGCCACACCGCGGCCTCGGCGCGCCCGGGCTGGCCGGCGCCGAGGTTCTGCCCCACCAGCGTCGCCGCGGCGTTGGACATGCCCCAGGCCGGCATCAGCGTGAACATCATGACGCGGATCGCGATCGTCGCGCCGGCCACCGCCTCGGTCGAGACGCTGGCGAGGATGCGCATCAGGAAGATCCACGCCGTCATCGCGACGATCATCTGCCCGATGCCGCCGACCGAGGTGCGCGCGATCTGCGCCAGCGTGCCGGCGTCCAGCCGGACGTGCGCACGCAGCACGCGCAGGTGCTCGCTGCCACGCGCCAGGATCCACAGCTGCATCAGCACGCCGGCGCCGCGCCCGATCACGGTGGCGATGGCCGCGCCCTCGATGCCGAGCGCGGGCACCGGCCCCCAGCCGAAGATCAGGATCGGGTCGAGCACGATGTTCAGCCCGTTGGCCACCCACAGCACCCGCATCGCCGCCGCGGCGTCGCCGGCGCCGCGGAAGATCGCGTTGATTACGAACAGCAGCATGATCACCGCGTTGCCGCCGAGCATCCACTGCGTGTAGCGCACGCCGTGCTCGATCGCCCAGGCGTCGGCGCCCATCAGCCGCAGCAGCTCGGGCGCCCAGACGATGCCGACCAGCGCGAACGGCAGCGACACCAGCACCGCGAGCACGACGGCCTGCACCGCGGTCAGCGCGGCGGCCTCGCCGCGCTGCTCGCCGATGCGGCGCGCGACGAGGGCGGTGACCGCCATCGCCAGCCCCATGCCGATCGAGTACAGCAGGAACAAATAGGTCTCGGTCAGCCCGACCGTGGCCACGGCCGACGCGCCGAGCCGGGCGACGAAGAAGATGTCGACCACCGCGAAGGTCGACTCCAGCACCAGCTCGAGCATCATCGGCACGGCGAGCAGGAACACCGCGCGCTCGAGCGGGATGCGCGTGTAGTCGGCGTTGCTGCCGCGCAGCGCGGCGCGCAGGTCGGCCCCCAGCGATGGCGCGGCTGCGGGGCTCGGTGTGGGGCTGGGAGACGGGTCGGATGCGTTCACGGGGTGGGATGCCGCGTCGGGCGGCGCGGCGGACTCTAACGGTTGTCGCGTCGCCAGCCGGCGCCGCCCGCTGATTGGGCCCGCGGTGCCGCGTGCTGCGGCGCCGGCCGCTGCGCCGGCAGGCCGTGACCGGGCGATTCCTTGACATCGCTCAAGTCGGGATCGCCGCGCTGCGCGAAAGTCACGCCGCTGTCACGGCGCCGGGTGAACCTGCCCGGCGTGCCGCCACCAGGAGACGACGATGGCCATCGAGAGGCACAACCACCTGTGCCAGCACACCTACGCGGCGGTGCTGGCCGGCGGCCGCGGCAGCCGGCTCGGGCCGCTGACGGACCGCCGCGCCAAGCCGGCGATGCCCTTCGCCGGCAAGCTCAAGATCATCGACTTCGCGCTCAGCAACTGCGTGAACTCGGGCGTGCGCCGCATCGGCGTGCTGACGCAGTACAAGGCGCAGAGCCTGATCCGCCACATCGAGCGCGGCTGGAGCTTCCTGGCCGGCAGCCTGGGCGAGTTCGTCGACGTCGTGCCGGCGCAGCAGCAGCTCGGTGCGACCTGGTACAGCGGCACCGCCGACGCCGTGTGGCAGAACCGCGACCTGGTCGCCGAGGCCAGGCCGCGCCACGTGCTCGTGCTCGGCGGCGACCATGTCTACAAGATGGACTACGGGCGCATGCTGGCCGAGCACGTGGCCTGCGGTGCCGAGCTCAGCGTCGCCTGCCTCGAGGTGCCGCTGGCCGAGGCGAGTGCCTTCGGCGTGATGGCGGTCGACGCGGCCGACCGCGTGCTCGGATTCGACGAGAAGCCGGCGCAGCCGCGGCCGATCCCGGGCCGGCCCGGGCTCGCGCTGGCCAGCATGGGCATCTACCTGTTCGACGCCGCGGTACTGATGAGCGCGCTGGCGCGCGACGCCGCCGACCCGGCCTCCGGCCACGACTTCGGCGGCGACGTCATTCCGGCGCTGGTCGCGCGCGCCCACGTGCACGCCCACCGCTTCGAGCGCAGCTGCGTCAACATGGTCGAGGGGCGGCCGTACTGGCGCGACGTCGGCACCGTGGACGCCTACTGGGAGGCCAACATGGACCTGTGCCAGGTCCAGCCCGAGCTGAACCTGTACGACGACGACTGGCCCATCCTCAGCCAGCAGCGCCAGCTGCCGCCGGCCAAGTTCGTGTTCGACGAGGACGGCCGGCGCGGCATGGCGCTGCAGTCGCTGGTGGCCAGCGGCTGCATCGTCAGCGGCTCGGAGGTGCGGCGCTCGATCCTGTTCGCCAAGGCGCGGCTGGCCGAAGGCAGCCTGGTCGAGGACTCGCTGCTGCTGCCCAACGTCGTCGTCGGCCGCGACGTGCGGCTGCGGCGCACCATCGTCGACAAGCACTGCCGCCTGCCGGACGGCTTCCGCGCCGGCCTCGACCCCGAGGCCGACCGCGCCGCCGGCCTGCACGTCAGCGCCGGCGGCGTCACGCTCGTGACGCCGGAGATGCTGGGGCAGCGCGGACGCATCGGTTGACGGCCGGCCGGCGCGGGCGGTGCCGCGCCGTCAGTCGTGGTCGAGCGTCTTGTCGGTGAACAGGACGTCGCGCAGTTCCTTGTCGAAGGTCGGGTCGCGGCGGCGGATCCACTCCAGCACCATCGCCGCGTGCTCCTTCTCCTCGTCGCGGTTGTGGGCGAGGATCTTCTTCAGCTCCTCGTCCTGGCAGGCGTCGACGCGCTGGTTGTACCAGTCCACCGCCTCCAGCTCCTCCATCAGCGAGACGATGGCGCGGTGCATGTCGCGTGTCTGTGCGCTCAGCTCGGACACGGGCTCGTGGTAGCCCTCGTTGGCCATGAATCCTCCGATCGTGGTCGTGACGATGCCATCTTAGCGAGCGTCGGCGCACACTTCGGCTCGCATCGGCGGGGGGCGACTCGCGTGCACAGCCGGCCCCAAGCGACCTCCCGGGCGACCTCCCCGGCGACCTCGTTAGCATCGCGCACCGGGGCGGCCGCGCGCGGCGCCGCGACCTGACACGCCGCGCCGGCCGCGCCGCCACCCGAAACGACCCCGCCCAGCCCATGCCCGCGCTGCTCGACGCCTTCTGGCGCGCCGCCGCCTACTGCCTGCACCCGCGGGTGATCGCGCTGTCGCTGGCGCCGCTGCTGATCGCCGCCGGGCTGGTCGGCGGCCTGGCCTGGTGGCAGGGCGCGGCGGCGGTCGAGGCGGTGCGCGCGACGCTCGCCGGCTGGGGCTGGCTGCAGGTCGTCTACGGCTGGTTCGGCGCCACCGGCGCCTTCGTGCAGGACTGGGTGGCGCCGGTGCTGGTGATCCTGGTCAGCGTGCCGCTGCTGGTCGTGCTGTCGCTGCTGCTGGTGGCGCTGCTGATGACGCCGGCCATCGTCGGGCTCGTCGCGCGGCGGCGCTTCCCGGCACTCGAGCGCCGCCAGGGTGCGGCGTGGTGGCAGGTCTGGGGCTGGTCGCTCGTCTCGACGCTGCTCGCGCTCGCGCTGCTGGTGGTCAGCCTGCCGCTGTGGCTGCTGCCGCCGCTGGCGCTGGTGCTGCCACCGCTGATCTGGGGCTGGCTGAGCTACCGCGTGTTCGCGTTCGAGGTGCTGGCCGCGCACGCGAGCGCGCACGAGCGGCGCCGGCTGATGGCCGAACACCGGGCGCCGCTGCTGACCATCGGCGTCATCGTCGGCTTCGCCGGCGCCGCACCGGCGCTGCTGTGGGCGGCCGGCGCGCTGACGCTGGTGCTGGCCGCGCCGCTGCTGCTGGTGCTGTCGGTCTGGCTGTACACGGTGGTGTTCGCGTTCGCCGCCGCCTGGTTCGCGCATTACGCGCTGGCGCAGCTGCAGGCGCTGCGGCGGGCCGAGCAGGACGCGATGCCGGTGGCGGACGCGCCGGCGGCCGATGCGCCGCCGCCCGCGCTCGCCGGCGACGTGGTCGATGTCCAGGCGCGCGAGCTGCCGCCGCCCGACGCGCCGCGCGACAGGCCTGCGACGCCATGAACATCGGCCTCGTCATCGTCGGCGACGAGATCCTGTCCGGCAAGCGCCAGGACAAGCATCTGCCCAAGGTGATCGACCTGCTCGCCGAGCGCCGGCTGCAGCTCGCCTGGGCGCGCTACCTGGGCGACGACCGCCCGCGGCTGACCGCCGCCCTGCGCGAAGCCTTCGCCAGCGGTGACCTGGTGTTCAGCTGCGGCGGGATCGGCGCCACGCCCGACGACCACACGCGGCAGGCCGCCGCCGCGGCACTCGGCGTGCCGCTGGCGCTGCACCCGCAGGCGCGCGAGCTGATCGTCGAGCGCATGCGCGACGTTGCCGCCGAGCAGGGCCTGCCGTTCGAGCCCGAGCGGCCGGACAACCGGCACCGGCTGAACATGGGCGTGTTCCCCGAAGGCGCGCGCCTGATCCCCAACCCGTACAACAAGATCCCGGGCTTCAGCGTCGGGCACGTGCATTTCGTGCCGGGCTTCCCGGTCATGGCCTGGCCGATGATGGCCTGGGTGCTGGACACGCTGTATCCGGCGCTGGCAGCCGCCCAGGCGCCGCTTGCCGAACGCTCGGTGATCGTCTTCGGCTCGATGGAGGCCACGCTGACGCCGCTGATGGAGGCGGTCGAGGCCGCCTTCCCTGGCGTGCGCGTGTTCAGCCTGCCCAGCGTCGACCACCCGCAGTGGGGGCGGCACATCGAGCTCGGCGTCAAGGGCGACGCGGCGCAGGTCGGCGCCGCCTACGCGATGCTGCGCGAGGGGCTGCTCGGCCACGGCGTCCAGCTGGGCGCCGAGTTGGTGCGCTAGCTCGCCTCGCGATGCACCTTGAGAGGGCGATGATAGGCACTATGATGGTGCATGCCGGCGGGGCACGTGTCCTGTTCCTGGGCATGGTTTCTGCTAGATTGGCTGGCGCGAACGATGCTGCGTGGCCGCGGTGCGGCCCCTTGCCGAGCGCCCCTCCAATTTCGAACTTTCAACGAGCCCGCTAGGAGAGCCCGATGGCCAAGACTGTTGCCGACGTGATGAAGATGGTGAAGGACAACGAAGTCAAGTTCGTCGACTTCCGCTTCACCGACACCCGCGGCAAGGAGCAACACGTGACGGTGCCGGTGTCGGCCTTCGACGAGGACAAGTTCAGCGCCGGCCACGCCTTCGACGGCTCGTCGATCGCCGGTTGGAAGGGCATCGAGGCGTCGGACATGCTGCTGATGCCCGACCCCGGCACCGCCAACATCGACCCCTTCTACGAGGAGCCGACGCTGTTCCTGACCTGCGACGTCATCGAGCCCGGCGACGGCAAGCCCTACGAGCGCGACCCGCGCTCGCTGGCCAAGCGGGCCGAGGCCTACATGAAGTCCTCCGGCCTCGGCGACGCGGCCTACTTCGGGCCCGAGCCCGAGTTCTTCATCTTCGACCAGGTGCAGTGGCAGGTCGACATGTCGGGCTGCTTCGTCAAGATCGCCTCCGAAGAAGCCTCGTGGAGCACCGGCAAGGACTTCGAGGGCGGCAACCTGGCGCACCGGCCGGCGGTCAAGGGCGGCTACTTCCCGGTGCCGCCGGTCGACAGCTTCCAGGACATGCGCTCGGAGATGTGCCTGCTGCTCGAGCAGATGGGCATCCCGGTCGAGGTGCACCACCACGAGGTCGCCGGCGCCGGCCAGAACGAGATCGGCACCAAGTTCAGCACC